>Ga0193712_1000033_pt1 | contig 19624 bp, 18 predicted proteins | sample H3a1metaG_FD_143053 | JGI IMG/M metagenome (GOLD analysis project Ga0193712, IMG submission 143053) | Soil microbial communities from a riparian zone of the East river system, Colorado, United States - H3a1 | ecosystem: Environmental > Terrestrial > Soil > Riparian zone | place: USA: East River... | reverse complement strand
GACGCAGAATGGATTCGGCACCTTCGGTGGACCGGATTTCGCCGCGTGCATGGGAGAAGCTGCCGCTCGTTCTCTCAATCGGGTGTGGTACCAAAAGTGGCTGGTTCACCTCACACATCGCCCCGAGTCGGGTGGCGCGGTTCTGCACCAGATCCTGAGCGGCAACCAGAACAGGATCGGCGCCCGGTTAAACAACAACATTCTGAACTCGCAAGCCCCTCAGCAGGTCTTCAGCAGGTATGGAACCTATCTACTTCCGCAACCTTTTCCAGAGGGCTCGCCAACCCACCCGTCCTACCCGACCGGTCACGGAACAGTTGCCGGCGCCTGCATTACCTTCCTGAAGTTCTTCTTTGACGGCAATTACGTGATTCCCAATCCTCAGGCGCCTACGAACGATGGTCTTGCGCTGATCCCCTACACCGGTCCAGATGCGGGACAGATCACCGTCGGTGGCGAACTGAACAAACTCGCGCGTAACGTCAGCTTCGGCCACGGCGTCCTCGCAGGCATCCACTGGCGCGCAGATACCGATTGGTCCATGACACTAGGCGAGGCCATGGCGATTAGCATCCTTCAGGACAAAGCCAAGACCTACAATGAAAAGTTCACGATCACCTTCACCAAGCTTGACGGGAACAAGGTGACCATCTCGAATTAACTAGCCCGTGCCCGGGTGGAGCGGGTCCGGTCACCGGGACTCGGAGCTCGGGAGCGACCCGTTCTGCCGCATGGAACTGTGGCGCCTTCCTGTTCATGGCCGGCGAAATATCCCAAGGGGGCGGACCGTTTTGGGGGAATGCCGCACTCGCCAGGAGGGCGACGTGGGGATCCGCGCGGCCTTCTCTCTCGTCCGGTTCTAACGCAAGACTTGCGGAATTGCCGCAATTCTGGCGGATTTCCGCCCACTCCAGGCGGATTATCTCTGTAGCTCAGACTGTCTGACGGAGAACGCAGGATTCGAACCTTCACTACAATTTCAGCGATACCTCTAAAAGCCCACGCGTCAGTCGCTGAGCGACGATTCCCACTGGAAGCCAGCGGACCGGGAGAAACGCGCTAGGGTAGACCGCAGGATCGAGCATTCCAGTTTCTGTCGCCGTTTGGCAGGCGAGAGGTGGACGATCCTAGGGCGCGATTGATGATGGGCCGCTTCGACTCTCGAGACGAAGCGCAGACTGACTGCTGGGAATGTCCGTGATACGCTCAGCTGGCGCTAGAACCCTTAGGAGAAAAACTGTGCAAGTAGTGGCTGGAGTGGATCTGGGCGGAACTGCGATCAACTATACGTTACTGAACCAACAGGAAAACTTCCTCATCGAAGGCCTATGTGAACATCCCGCCCTCGCAAAACAAGGGCCAGAAGTTTGCCTCCAGCAAATCGCAGACGGTCTTCAGATTGCCGCCCGAGGAGCTGGCGTTTCTCTTGCGGACGTGGTCGCCGTCGGCCTCGATACTCCGGGCCCGGCCAGCGCCGCGGGCCAGCTCAGCGCCCGAGGTTCCACAAATTTTGCGCACCAGAAGTGGGCTGGATTCGATGTGCGTGAAGGCCTGGCGCACAAGCTCGGTAAACCGGTGTCTTATTTGAACGACGCCAACGCCGCTGCACTCTGGGGCCACTACTCCATCTTTGGTTCCAACAGTCGCGAGACGTCGATTTCAATCGTCATCGGAACCGGCAACGGCGGGGGCATCATCCTCGATGGCAGTGTGGTGAAGGGCAAGAACGGATTCGGCGGAGAACTCGGGCACGTGCTGATTCCCTATCAGAGCATTGCCGGAACCAGCGGAATCAAACCGGAGTGCAATTGCGGACGCACCGGCGACCTGGAGTCGCTCTGTTCGCTCACCGCCATCGAAAGAAATATCCTGCCATATTTTCTGACCCGCTATCCGGGTCACGAGTTAGCCAGAATGGATCTTCATCAAGCGGCCAAACTCGTGCGCGGCCTAGCGGACCAAGGCGATTCGTTGTGCCAGGAAGTTTTCCGTGTGCAGGCTCATGCCCTGGGTCTTTTTTTCGACGAAATGGTGAATACATTCGACCCCGATGCCTTCATCGTCGGCGGGGGCGCCCTGGAAACGAGCAAAAAGTTTCAGAGCTGGTTTATGGAACAGATCCGCACCGCCATGCCTACCCAGCGCGAGGAGCAGGCTGCCATTCCAATCCATGTGATGCCGAACGGCGACACCGCGGGTGCGCGGGGTGCGGCCATCGAAGCGCTAAAGCTTGCGCGGCAAGGAGGCCTTGCCTAGCGAGGGCAGCCCAGAATCAGGTCAGCTGATAGCGGAGATTTCTGTCACTGCCCACATGCTGCGTTGAGGGGGTGGTCGAGACAGGATGTATCCTTGACTCCCACTTGGAACAAACGCAAGGGATTCTTTGCCACGGTGAGAAGTATGCGCACTTTCGGGGGTCAGCGACATCGCCTCGGCTTGCGCCTCACCCTCCGCCTTGGAGTCGGTGTAGTTTCTCATCCCGCGCAGACTGACACCCCCAAGCAAAAGACAGAGGCCATTTTCGATTTTCACAGCGGCTTCTGGATTAACCTACAAACCGCCCAAAAGCTGTCCTAGTTCGTAACAGGTTGGCAGGCGACATTTTAGTCCCTGCTTGGCGCCGCGCTAGCGAGCGCGAGAATGGCTCCGGCAAATAGCAGCGTGTCCGCAAAGTAGTTGATCCCCTCAACCTTGACCGCGGCGCTCGGGTCGGACATCTGCGCAATCAGGATCGGCCCATAAATGAACAACACAAGCAGCATAATCCAGACGCCGAGATAAGTTGCCGCGATCCGCGTCTTCTTGTTCAGCAGAATGCTTGCCCCGGCAAGCAGAAGAATTGCGCCCGTCAGATAGCCAATCAGCAGGCGCCCCGGAACCCACGTAGGCGTCAGTTTTTCGAGCGGGACTCCGGGGCATCCCGCTGGGTGCAGAAAATGCTCAACGCCAAACCAGATAGCGGCGATCGCGATCAACACGCGGCCCACCTGAATGAGCTTGCTTTTCTTGCCGCGCATGGCGTTTGCCGCAAGAAGCCACGCTCCGCCTGCGAATGACATCTCGCGGATGACGATCACCCATGCAAACCTGTCTCTGGGTCCGGCGAGAACTCGCGGGATATGCACCATCGCCACAAAAAGAAACATCATGATCCCGAACAACAAGCCGGACCAGCGCACCTGAATTCTTGTGGCAATGCTCAGGGACGCGGACAGCAACGCAAAGCCGACGAAATAGGCCCAAAACAACCGCCATGGCATGTACGAGGGCACGGCGAGCATGATGAATCTTGCGCCCGAGAGATGCTCCGCGCCGAAGACCGCCAAGGGAATGGCGAAACACAAATTGCTCAGGACTACGATCTTGTCCAGGCCGCCGGCCCGCAGGATATCGGTCCTCGCAGCCCACAGCGCAACAAGGAAAAGTAGGATCCCGGCGCTGCACATCGAAACCGCCGTGCCCGAGATCTCCAAAAATGTGGCGAGAATGGTTGTGTGCATGGGAATGCCAAGCGAACGCTCGCAAGCTCTATCTGGGGCGCGTCTTCTCAGGTCAATACGACTCAGGTCAATACAACTTCAAAGTGTACAACGCAGTCTCTCCTTCATGACGGGTGGCCTCTGCGCCACCGGTCAATGATCAGAGCAGTGCCGATCAGAGCAGTGCCGCGACTGTCAGGTGAGAGTAGCCAGTTCTCCATGGACTGTCACATCTACGCTATCGCCTACGGCGCCCCATAATTTCGTAGACTGGCTTATTGTCCGCGAATACACGCCATTCGGAAACTTGCCCGCCAACAAAAGCAGCCTGCCAAGCCGTCGGCGTCCGCCACGCAATGCCATCGATTGTTCCACCCGCCTCGCCCGTGGCTAATACAGTTTCCCGTTCCGACAATCAACTACGGACTCGAATCCAATAGTCCGGGCACAACGCAAAGTAACCGCGCCATCCAGCTTGCATCGACTCCACGCATGGCATGCGATTGCCGATCGAATCCACAAAGAGATGGTCCGAGGTCATGAGGAAGGTCAGCGCCTCAACGTCGTGACCATTCATCGCAGCCACAAACCGCTGGAACATTTCGGCAGCGCTCACCGCATCCGCTTGGTTAGACATGATTTGCCTCCACACAACCACATGTGGGGGCTACTACCGGATTTTCGGCAAACCTTACCTTGGGATTGCTTCGGATTTGCCGTCACCTGGGCGCGCAATCCCCCCGAAGCCCTTGATGTAGAATCGGCCCTGGCCGTCGCTCTGCGGGATGACAAGTCTGCGGCATGACAAGGACAAGGAGGAGTCCATGAGAAACGCCAGAGCCTTTTTGTTCGCGCTATCTCTATTCGTCTTGTCCGCCCCGACTGAGCTTTACCCCGCCGATAAGACCGGCCTTGAGCCTGCACGCGATTCCATCATCCGAATCGTCACCCAGATTCAACGGGCGGACTACGAAGGCGACCGCCCAGCTCTGAAGCGCCTCCACGACGAGCTCACGCCCACCCCAGAAGACGACAAGTTGGCGGCGCGGGTGCTCTACTGGCGTGGATTTGCGTCGTGGCGCAGAGCAATGAATGGCTTCAACGAATCCCCGACTCCGACTGATCTGGAAGAAGACCTCACGCAGGCGGTCACCGATTTCAAAATGGCCATTGCCCGGGACCCAGCATCCGCGGAACCTAAAATTGGAGCGGGCTCTAGTCTGGGCTACCTGATGTACTTGCACAGGAAAGACCCAAGCGTCGTTCAGGCGCTGCTCGAACAGTCGAGTTCGCTTTTGAAAGAAGCCATGGCCACAGCCCCAGACAATCCTCGGCTCCTTTGGGTTCTCGGCCCCATTCGTTGGTCATCGCCTCCGGAACGGGGAGGGGGTCAGGACAAGGCGTTTGAAATTTACAACAAAGGATTGGAAGCGCTCCGCGCCCAGAAGCGCGGCGTGATTGATCCCCTGGAGCCCTCGTGGGGAGAACCCGAGTTGCTGATGAATCTTGCCTGGTCGAATCTGAACCGAACCACGCCGGACTTGAAGGCCGCCGACCAGTACACGCAAGCTGCTCTCAAACTGGTCCCATACTGGCACTACGTTCGCGACATTCTGATACCCCAGATTCAAGCTGCCGAAGCAAAAGCCGGTCTCCCGGTCGCAGGCTCGGCTTTCGCGCAAACCCAGAACCAGCCGAATGCCAAACCCGCCCCGTACTTCTTCGTACTGTTGAATCGTCCTGCCGACGCTCCTCAACTGAGCAAGGAAGCGGGCGAAAAGCTTCAGGAAGAGCACATGGCTAACATCCGCAAGCTGGGCGCCGAACACAAACTCGTGATTGCCGGGCCTTTCATGGATGACACGACGCTCCGTGGCATGTTTGTGTTCCAGGCGGACTCAATGGCGCAGGCGCAAGAGTGGGCCAACAGCGATCCTGCGGTCAAAGCAGGCCGCCTATCGGCCGAGGTGCATGGGCCGTGGCTCATCGACCCGAATGCCATTCACACTCCAGCCGAACCTCCCGGATTCGAGCGGTACACGGTTGTTCTGATGAAGCGCGGCGACAATTGGAACCCCAACGCGCCGGGTTTCATGGATGTGATGAAGCAGCATTCTTCGTTCGTCAAAGAGATGACAGATCAGGGAAACATGGCCATTGCCGGAACGTTCCCGTTCAGCGATCAGGACGAGCTGCAGGGAGCCGCCATTTTCAGGGTGGGGGCGGAGCAGACCGCCAGGTTGACGGGAGACAATCCCACGGTCAAGTCTGGTCTGCTCAAGACTGAAATCCATCCGTGGGGAACGGGAAAAGGGGTGCTGGCGTCAGGACAGCCGATGCAATAAGCGCATGCACCCAGAAATCCGACGTTCTTTGGCCAGCATACCGTCCAGATGATTGTGTGATCTGAAATAGCCTCCGTCGCGCCGGTGCAAAGCTGCTATTTCTGGCGGTTTTGTCGCGTCGAAACATCCGGAGTTTATGGTTGGCGCGTGTTCAGTTTGTCGAGGGTGCGCTTTAGCTCCTCAAGCTTCTGCCCGGCCTCGCCAAGCTTGCCTTCCGCCGTCAGGCGCTGATAGTCGGACAGGTCCTTGGCGGCTTCCGCGATCAGCGCGTTGTGATCCGCCGCGGGCTGAGCCGCGGCGGATGCCGGTGTCCTCGGCTCCGACTCCGCAGGGACCGCGCTGGCGCTCGTTGATGGAGAACTCAAAGACGAGGCTGCTCCACCAAAAAGCGACGCCATCGCCGACTCGAAAGTTGGTCCATACGCCAGCCGATCTTGCAGGGCCAGCACCACCAGGCGCAATTCCGGCATCGGACTCCGCTGGGCTTGCAGGTAAATCGGCTCCGCATACAGCAGAGCGCGCCCGGTTGGAATTACCAGAAGGGTGCCGCGCCGCACGTGCGAGCCTTGCTGATTCCACAAGGTCAATTGTCCGGAAAGCTGCGCATTTTGATCGATTCGCGCCTCGATTTGCAGCGGTCCGTCAACCAGCTTCGTCTTCGGAAAATTGTAGACCACCGCCTTGCCGTATTGCGCGCCGTCGCTGCGCCCGGCGATCCAGCCAATCAGATTATTCCGGTTCGCTGGGGTGAAGGGCAGAATCTCAACAAACTCCTCGCCGCTTTCGCCCGGCAGTTTCATCAGCACGAAATTCGGCTCCATCGACTGTGTCGTTTGCTGGCCTTGCTCGCCCAGACCGACTTCCGTGGCTACCGTCCACAGATCCTCACGGTTGTAAAACGCTTCCGGATTCGTCATGTGATACAAACCGTAAACTTCCGCCTGGAGTTTCAACAGCAGCTCGGGATAGCGCACGTGTTTCCGCAACCCGGCCGGCATGGCGGAGGCATCCTGGAACAGGCTCGGAAAGATGGCGCGGTAGCCGGCGATGATCGGATCATCGTTATCAAAGACATAAAACGTGGTCGTGCCATCGTAAGCGTCCACCACCACCTTAACGCTGTTGCGCATGTAATTAATGCGGTCGTCACCGAGACGGTAATGCGTCGAATATGGGTAGCTGTCTGAAATCGTGAACGCGTCCATGATCCACGACAGCCGGCCATCGTCCCCGAGCACGATGTACGGATCCGCATCGTAAGTAAGGAACGGCGCCAACGTGGATACGCGATCTCGGACGTTACGCCGCATCAGCAGCCGACTATCCTTGTTGACGTCATCGCTGAACGGCAGCTTCGCCAGGTCGTCGCGGTCGAACGCGATGATCATGCGGCGCAGGAAACCGCCGAGAACGATCCCGCCGTCTCCTTCGTACGACGTGAGGTTGTTGGCCTGGCCTTGCGGATAGTTGAATTCCTGCTGCCGCGTCTTCACGTAGACGTCGGTGTTGGTCAGCTCGCCGAAATAGACCTCTGGACGCTTCACAGCCAGACCGCCCTCCGTGCTCTGCACTGGCATGTTGCTCAGAATCAGTGTGGGTAGGCCTTCCGCCGTGAATCCATTCACCGGATTCATCGTGACGCCGTAGCCGTGGGTGTAGATCAACTTCTCGTTAATCCAGTTGCGGCTGCTCTCCGGGAGCTTCTCGACGTTCAACTCGCGCGTTGCCAACATCACCTGCCGAATGGCGCCGTTAATTTCATAACGATCAATGTCGATGTCGGGAAAGTCGTAATAGGTGCGGATTTCTTGAATCTGGCGCAGTGTGTCCTGGAGCGCATGCCAGTCCCACAACCGGATATTTTGCAGGGTAGCCTGATTGGCCGCCGGATCAGCTGCCTCGACGGTTGTCTCGGCAGGAAACTCACGCAGCATGACCCGGTTCAATCCGTAGGCTTGCCGCGTCAAGTCGGTGTTAAACACGATGTAGGGCTTCTCGCGAACCAGCTCGTTCGGTTTGACGATAAAGCTGCTGACGTACCACGCTATCCCTTGAACGACGACGTAACAGACCGCCGCCGGAACGATCGCCGCCATTAGCCATCGCCCGCGTGGTTCCCGCACGGCGTTGAAGGCTGCGATCACCGCGCCCAAAACGAGGGCCGCGCAGACGACGAGCATCCCCGTGAGCGTGACGTGCGCGTCCGTGTAGGTCACGCCTCCGAAGATCGTGTGATCGTCCAGCAAGCGCTCGAACCGGCTTAAGTAAACACGCATGGCCAGGATCAGCAACAGCACTGCATAACCAATGGAGAGCCCGCGCCAAGGCAATGTGACCGAGCGGCTGAGACGCCCAGACAGCACACGAGCTCCGCCCGTCATCAGGATAAAGAAAATGGCGAGTCCACAGACAATCACGGCCAGCGTGAGCAGCCATCCCGTGATACCCTGCCACGCCGGCAGAGCGAACAGAAAGAAATTCAACGGCTTGCCAAAAATCGGGTCGGTGACGCCAGTGCCGGTGCGCGGCGCGAACCAAAATAGTGCGAGCGTCGGCCACTCTTCCATCATGGCGGTTCCGCTGGCAACACCCATGACGAGCGAAAAGACCAACGCGATGAGGCGCAGCACCGCATCGACCGGCAGCTTCACCGGATGCCCGCCAATGAAAATGGTGTGACCGCTCGGCAAATCAGCGCGATGCGCTCGCTTGAGAGCCAGAAACGATCCGTACAGAACGAGAAATGTGGTCGCTGCGATGGCCGCGAAGATTCCCCACTGAACAGCCAGCGTTTTCCAGAACACATTCCCATAGCCGAGCGATTCGAACCAAAGCACGTCCACGTAATACGACAGCGCCGCTCGGCCGCCGAAGAAAATGCCCGCGAGGACTGCAACAATGAGAAGGAAACGCCGACGACGGTTCCCTGGCTGACTCCGCGGCCAGTCCAAGGATTCAGTCATGGCTCAGCTCCGTTTTTGTCTGCTCCATTGGTTATGCGCATAATACTCCCCTTCGCGCTCGCAGATTCTTGGACACGCGAAACGATTCGGCGCGCAAGCCCGTGACGAGCGCCCCTACGCTGGTCGAAGATTGTCCCCAAACACCGACGAGCATCGTCAACGCTGCGCCCCGTGGACATCTCTCAGGGCGTTCGATGGCTCTCGGCGTGCGACCTTCCCAAGATCCCTGAGTGTAAGTGATTGAAAACTATAGGAATCTGGCCATCGTTGACCCGCCGTTTCCTCAAAGTAACGCCAACCGTCCGTTGCGCCTCAGGCTGGACCCTCAGATGAACTTCAAACCCACCGCCCTGGTAAGCCGCTCCGACGCCCAGACGATCCAGCACGCTCTTGAGCGACCGTTTGCGAAGAGGCCACGACCGGAGGGCTGGCGAGCAGTGGGGTGTCGAAGGCGCGCCCCCGGCAGGAGCCGGGGTTGCGGCTGCCACCTGGCAAAGTTCATACTCCGACCATGACTCTCAAAAATGCAGCGTTGTTGGCGCTCATCGGGACGATTCTGACGACGGCTCTTTTGGTATGGGCGTTCGTTGCCAACGTGGTCAATGTCCTGCGGGGCGTGGACGCGCCAGCGCTGCTGTTCTCGTCGCTCATCTATGCCTTTGGTTCCCTCAGCCTGACGGTGTTCATTTACGTCTTTTATAAGGCGCAGTCGTCGTGATTGAGCGAGGCCCGCTTTGGGTTGGTTGATCCCTGGATGCGTTGATTTGCGACATCTTGTCGCCGGGAGGGGCTCCGGGCGTCTTAGAGGTCCAGGCGGCCTTTGTGGCCACCCGTGTCGAGCATAGGTGCAATCACAGGCCTGTTTCCGAGACACTCCTGCCTAAGCCAGCCAAATGCTTCTATTGCCAGCGTCACAACCCTTCGAAGGCATCGCTGTTCGAGAATGGGATCGCTGTCTCGAGTAGTACTTTGAGGAGTCGATTGGGGGCTAACAATGACAATATTGACGCAAAATCCGAGACTCAAAGGCCTGGGGCTGAATCATCAATACGTCCTCTGCATTTGCAGCAACTGATTTAGTCCAGCTTTTTCCACATCTGGCATCCCCACCCGGCAGGTCCGACCTCTTGCCAAGAATCTTGGAGGGGAAGTTCGCACGAAGGTCCACTCGGAAGAGTACGCCGTTTGGCGCACCAAGCAGCCCCGCGCCGATCCGCAGATGGTGGGACGAAACAGCCTCGTTGTTGGTCCAAGAGCCTTATCTTGCACCCGGCGGATCTGATCTGAATGCGTAACGGCCGGAAGGGTTCCCGTCCAGACCTAAGGTTGCGCACCTATTGCCCCAATGAGGATTGGGTTATGCGACTACAGTGAGGGGTGTGAGATATGACCCATCCACTACGATGTATGAAGGCCCCGCATTCACATATACCTTCCACGAATATAGCGGCACGGCCGTCGATTTCAACGGCTCCAATGGCGACTGCCATTCGCAGGCGTCAGCGGCGATCAATCCACGGGCTGTCGTATCGCGTTTGAGGGCGCCGATGTCGACCCCATAGTAATTCGTTGCCAGCTGTTCTCGCGGGCCCGGTTGATCGGGGTTTCTGCCGCTTGAAATTTTCTCCAAGTTGAAAAAATAGAGGCAATATGACTGAAAAACTTTTGACGAGGTTCAAGGTTCCGCTCCCTGGACTGCTGCCTCCGCTGCTGCCCCCGCAGCGTAACGGTTCCAAACGCGAACTGGTCGAGGCGCTCCGAGATAGCGAAGAACGCTATCGGATGCTCCTCGATGGAATCCAGAACTATGCCATTTTTATGATGGACGCGCAGGGCCGGATTCTCAGTTGGAATGCCGGGGCCGAGCGAATCAAAGGTTACACATCCGATCAGATTATCGGCCACAACTTTTCCTGCTTCTTTCTGCCGGAAGATATCAAGCGGGGGAGACCGGCGGAAGTACTCCGAATAGCCGCTGTCCGCGGACGGTGCGAAGAACAAGGCATGCGCGTGCGGAAAGACGGCTCACGATTCTTGGCGAATGTCGTATTCACAGCCCTGCGCGACTCGGTTGGAAACCTGCGGGGATTTTCTGAGTTCAGCCACGATCTGAGTGAAAGCAAAGAGTCAGGAGCGAAATACCGCGGGCTATTGGAGGCCTCCCCGGATGCAATGGTGGTGGTGAACACCTTAGGGGAAATCGTTCTGCTGAATGTTCAGGCCGAGAAACAGTTCGGATACAGTCGCGATGAACTGGTGGGTCAGCAAGTAAAGAACATCATTCCGGAGGGCTTCGCGGAACGGTTGATCGCCGACGGCACCCGGACCGCGGCGGAGGCGTTCGCACAGCAGATCGAAACCGGGATTGAACTTTCTGGGCGACGGAAGGATGGAAGTGAGTTCCCGATCGAAATTATGCTCAGTCCACAGGAAAGCGCCGAGGGCACCCTGGTGACGGTGGCAATCCGCAACATCACCGCACGCAAGAAATCCGAGGAGCATCTCGTGAAGACGGTGGCGGAACTGAAGCGTTCCAATGACGAACTGCAGCAATTTGCCTACGTCTCATCGCACGATCTCCAGGAACCGTTGCGTATGGTGGCCAGTTTTACTCAGCTCCTAGCCAAGCGCTACAAAGGGCGTCTAGACCCCGATGCCGATGAGTTTATCGCCTTTGCCGTGGACGGGTGCACCCGCATGCAGGGGTTGATCCACGATCTGCTGACCTATTCTCGCGCGGGGACAACTGGAAAGGCTCTTTGCCGTGTTTTCAGTGAGGACGCATTGCAAGGGGCGCTCGAGAATTTACGAATAACGATCGAGCAGAGCGGTGCGGTGGTGACTCACGACCCCCTGCCAGCAATCAGCACGGACCAAACGCAGTTGACTCAGGTATTTCAAAACCTCGTCGGGAACGCTATCAAGTACCGCAGCGCCGAGCTTCCTCGCATACACGTCTCTTCCACGAAGAACGGTGACAACGAGTGGATCTTTTCCGTGCGCGACAATGGCTTGGGGATCGATCCCCAGTACTTTGAAAAGATCTTCATCCTTTTCCAGCGGCTGCATGGGCGAAACGAGTTCGAGGGCACTGGAATCGGATTGGCGATTTGCAAGAAAGTCCTGGAACGCCTTGGCGGCAGGATCTGGGTCGAGTCCCAACCCCGAAACGGCTCAACCTTCTACTTTGCGTTGCCAGAAAGAGTTGAGAAATTATGAAAACGATTGGGATGGATGCCGCGCCTATCGAAGTCCTTTTGGTGGAAGATAGTCCCGGCGATGTACGGCTCACACGGGAGGCGTTTAAAGACGCCAAGGTGCACATCAACCTGCACGTGGCATCGGATGGGGCAGATGCGATGGACTTTCTCAATCGCGAGGGGAAGCACTCCGACGTTCCGCGCCCGGATCTGATCTTGCTGGATTTGAACCTGCCGAAAAAAGACGGCCGGGAGGTCCTGGAGGAAATCAAGCAGAGTCCCGTACTGAAAAGCATTCCGGTTGTAATCTTGACGACCTCTGCGTCGGACGAAGATATCCTTCGGAGTTATAGGCTGCATGCGAACTGTTACATCACCAAGCCGGTGGGCCTCGATGGATTCCTCGAAGTCGTGAAGAGCATCGACACCTTCTGGCTCTCTGTTGTCAAGCTTCCCCACGAACCACGCTCACGAAGCACACACTCATGAAAGAAAAGACGCTCCACGTCCTTGTGATTGAGGATAACGCGGGAGACGTGCGCTTGCTCCGCGAGATGTTCAGTGGCGAGAAGCCCGGCAGTTTCGAATTGACGCATCTCATGCGAATGAGCGAGGCCGAGATTCATCTTGCGAAAGGTGGGGTGGACATCACCTTGTTGGACATGGGATTGCCGGATGGGCACGGCCTAGATACGGTGCGGCGGGCGCACGCGGCGGCCCCAGGCGTCCCGCTGATCATCCTGACGGGATTGGACGACGAGGCGCTGGCCGCCGATGCCATGACGCAAGGCGCACAAGACTACATGATCAAGGGCCAGATCGAAAGTCGTGCGCTCCCTCGGGCTCTTCGCCACGCCATTGAGCGCCACCGCATGCAGGCTGAAACCGATCTCATCCGGACCCACCAGATGCAGTTTAAGGATGAGTTCCTCTCCCACGTGTCGCACGAGCTCCGTTCACCGCTGACCGCGGTTCGCCAGTTCGTCACCATTCTTTTGGACGGATTGCCTGGCGAAATGAATCCGGAACAGCGTCAGTACCTGGAAATCGTTCTGAGGAATGTAAAGCAATTGCACTCGATGATTAATGACTTGTTCGAAGTGTCTGGCGTACAAACGGGTAAATTGAAGGTCGAGCCGCAATGTACTTCAGCTCCCGACGCCATCGCCTATGCCGTCAATACACTCCAGGGCGCGGCCCTATTGAAAGGAATCATTCTCTCTGCAGACATCGAGCCCAAGTTGCCATCGGTCTGCGCTGACCCGGCGCGCCTTCGACAAATCCTCATCATTCTGGTTGATAACGCCATCAAGTTTACGCCGCCGAACGGAACGGTGACGATTCAGGCGCGCATCTTCCAAGAAGATCCCTCTTCTCTGGTCCTCGAGGTCTCAGACTCGGGATGCGGGATCGAGCCGGACAAAATCGGGCGGATTTTTGAACGCCTCTTCCAAGCTTCCGATACCTCCTCAGCGGATCATACCGGCCTTGGTTTGGGCTTGTACATCTGCAAGGACTTGGTTACGCGGCAGGGCGGCAAAATTTGGGCCCAAAGCGCACAGGGAGAAGGCGCAGTTTTTTCCGCCACAATCCCCATTTTTTCCCTGCCCAAATTGATCGCGCCTGCCTTCAGCGAGGAAAGACAGGTGGAACTTCCTATCACACTCGTGGTGACAGAACTAGGTTCACAAACCGGCTGGCTCTCTGACCAACTACGCGCGGACCAGTGTCACGGGCTGCGCGACCTTTTGCGCGGCTGTTTGCATTCCGATCTCGACGTTCTCCTGCCCAGGACGGATTCCGCAGGACCGGTCGAACTCTTCTTTGTGGTGGCGATTACCGACGGAATTGGCGGCGAGGCGATCTGTAAGCGGATCGGGAAAAAGTTGGACGGTGCAGAATATCTCCGGCAGGCAGATTTAACCCATTCAACCTCGTACCGGTCACTTGAGGCGTTCCGACGAGAGTCGATCGAATCAAAGGAAGATTTTCTGGAGAGGGTGGCCACCAGCATTCAGGAAGTCATGAACGAGGAAATTTCGTCGAGGCAGGTTAAAAATGGATAGCAGGAAAATTCTCATTGTGGATGATAACGCAGATATTCGCCTGGGCATGCACTTGCGCCTCAAGGCCAACCAATACCAGACCTTCTTTGCCGCCGATGCGTTCTCCGGTGTTGCCGAGGCGCGGAAACACCGACCAGATTTAATTATCCTCGATCTCGGTCTCCCGGCGGGCGACGGCTTCACGGTAATGGAAAGGCTCAGCCAGATTCCAGTTCTCGCAGTAATTCCAATCATCGTCGTCTCCGCTCGCGATGGTCTTGGAAACCAAAAACGGGCATATGCGGCAGGGGCGAAAGCATTTCTTCAGAAACCCGTGAATGATGACGAATTGTTGGCGGTCATCCGGCAAGCACTAGGAGAGCCTGCGGGGATGAAGAAGCCTACTCTGTATGACCAGGGATCCGTATGACGAAACCCGCGCTGCGCATGTCGTCAGAGCTCCCTTCCAACCGGTCTCACGAAATGCGGAATGCGCTCGCCTGCATCCAGCAATTTGGAAGCATCCTGATGGATGGGCTAGCCGGTGAATTGTCCGGCGAGCAACGCGAATATATTGGCATCATGTTGGAAAATGCTTCGAAAATTCGCAGCGTGCTAGACAGCGAGTTGGCCGGGACTGATGGAGTGCTGAAGGAATCTAAAATCAAAATCGAACGTGTGTCCAGACTGGAGAACTAATGGTAAAGACGAAAATATTGGTTGTCGACGACAACCCCACGATAAGAAAAGGGCTCAGCGTTCGTCTGCGAGCGAGCGGATACGAGGTTTTGTTTGCCGAGGACGCGATTTCCGCTACCGCCGCTCTGGTGACGGAAAGGCCAGACCTGCTGATTCTTGATCTGGGACTTCCTGCTGGAGATGGATTCGTCGTAATGGAGCGATTGCAAAAAAATGACCGTCTGGCGAACATCCCGGTGATTGTGCTGACAGGTCGCGAATTGGCGGACAATCGAGACCGAGCTCTGCAAGCGGGAGCAGCGGCTTTCTTTCAAAAACCCGTAGAAGATGGAGCCCTGCTCTTTGCGGTTCGCAAGGCGCTGGATCTTTCCCGCGGTGAAGCGCGCTTCGACGAGTAACGGGAATCAAATTGCATCCAATGCAGAGCTTAACTCAAAAGGAAACTTACTCATATGTTGACGATCCTGGTGGTCGACGATAGCGTCCATCTACAAATTGCATTCAAGAAGGTACTCACTTCCTCCGGGTATCGAGTTGAACTCGCCAGCGATGGCGAAGAGGGTTTGCGCCTTGCGCGCAGCATAAGACCTGATGTCATCCTGCTCGACATGATGCTCCCGAAGCTGAGTGGGGTGGACGTTCTTCTCTCCTTGAAAAAGAGTCGCGCGACGGAGAAAATTCCGGTAATTGCCCTGAGCGGTCTGCCCAGAAGTAATGAGGCGAGATTGAGGAGAGACGGCGCGGTAAGCTATCTGCAGAAGTCAAATTTAGAGGACCTGGACGTCTTGCTGCAGGCCGTCGACTATGCCCTTCTCATGCCCCGTGACGACGAGTTCAGCCAGACGGCGTTTCTTCCAAATCCGCCTGCAGTCGAACAAGGAGTCCTAAGGTTCGGCCGGGAAGAAATAACCGAGCCGAAGCAAGACTCTCCGGCCCGTTCCAAGGTCGGTAAGCCTCTGAAACTCGGCTTCAAGCCGAACTGAAGGAGGCGTGGAAGGTTGACTTGGTTGGTCACCACGCCGAAATTGGAGCCGCCAAACGTTCCGTTGGGCGCTCCAAATTGGGGTGGTTGAAAGAGGTTGAAGAACTGTCCCCGTTACAGCCTCCCTTCACTTGCGACGTCAGATTTGAAAATCTCAAGCAATGCCAATGCCGAGTTTGCAAGGGGTCAGAATCGCGGGAAGGCGGAAACGTTATTCCCCTTGTAGCAAGTTGCCTGTCGGACGCAGGACGCTCGGCAGCGGGCGCCTCGGCCATTTTTATTGCCGCCTCGTGAATCAGTCCCAGGCGTTTTGCAGATTCTGAGCCCTCTCTCAAGTCCGGGCTCATCAGGGCGCAATTGCCAACAATGACAGTTAGTTGGTTAATGACCTCGTGTAGCAACAAATTTGCAGGCTCGTCGCATCCTTCGGTTGACTCTTCCATCTTTTGTCCAACCCTTTCTCTCCTGCGTTCGCGAGCCCTAAGATTTATAGAATCTAAGGAGGCTCCCATGCTCGAGCCCCCGCATCCGGACCACTACTTTCCGGCGATGCCAATGTTGTTGGCGCTTTTGGCAATCAGCCTCGGGACGTGGAGTGGCGGAATCTTTCTCTTCCGTGCGCTGTTCGCCCTGATTCGAAGGTAAAGCTCCGCCCTTCTACAAATGACCTCCAACAATCTCGTGGAGAAACCCGAGTGGGTCACGTGCGCGAGGTGAACCATCGGTTCTCCACTTCTGCTTCTCTTCCGGCCTTAGCGTGTACTGGAACCTTTGACACGCTCGGCGTTCCAGGGCGATGAACTTGCCTTTTTCGCCTTGCGCTCAGGGTTTTGGCGTCCTTTCAGAGAACAACAAGTGCGTAACAGGGCTGGAACAGCAAGAATACGACTGCTCTGAGCACTATTGCTCAGACGCTTTGGCTTCCAACCCAATACCGTAAAGTCAGTGACATTGATGGGCTGGAACAATGAACTAGAGGGAGGAACTCATGGCTAAGTCTATAAACTCTGCGCGTGTGGCCGACGGGAATACTGCTGCCGTTACGATTACGAGTGTGGCAGATATTCTCGAGCGTGATCTCGACGGCCTGATTCAGGAATGGCTAAACCGAGTCGAAAAGGAGCCGGAGCTAGCTGCTGTCCGTTTGAATTTTGACGATCGCACGGGCCATCTCCCTCAGCTTCTACGTGATGTGATTGTACGCTTACGTTTGGATGACGAAACGAAGGCTGAAGTTTCGCAGGCGGCTGCCCACCACGGAGATTTGCGGGTCCAACAGGGCTACACGATCGCCATGGCCGTGGAGGAATCTCGTTTGCTCCAGGTGAGCATTTTTACGACGTTGCACAAAAGCCAGAGTCATTTGGAATTCGAGACGGTGCTTCCCGCCGTGGTTACGATCGCGGACGAGGTAGATGCGCAATTGAAGCAGCAGATGCTGCGCTTCATGGCTTCGGATTCAGCGAAATCCGCCGCGACAGCGAAGATGGCAAAAGTAGCGAAGATAAGCTAGCTCGCGCGGCAAGCAGTGGCGCGACTCCCTCGGATGACAAGCCCAAGACCCCAACTTACCGCACCGGGTGTGAAGGGCCATGAGTGTGTCTTGCTGATTGCGTCTGACGCAGACGCAGCAGCCAGAGTTTTGGGCGAATTGGGTTCCGTAACGGAGGAGCGGTTCCAGGTGGAGTGGGTTACCGAACTTTCTCGTGCACTCGAGCGAGTGTGCGACGGAGGGGTTGGGGCGGCAGTGCTTGATCTGAACCTGCCCGATAGCAAAGGCGTCGAGACGTTCGATAGGCTTTTTCAGGCTGCGCCCGGCGTGCCAATCTTGATCTTGAGTGAGGCTGATACAGAAGGAGAGGCAAGGCAAGCAGTACAGCGCGGCGCCCAAGATTACCTGCTCAAGGAGCAAGCCGATGGCTACCGCTTAAGGCGGACGGTGCGTACGATGATGGACCACTGCGCGGCCCAGGCATTGGGCCGGGAAAATGCACTCGCGACCATTACCCTCGACTCGATTGGAGAGGGAGTCGTGCGGACGGATTTATATGGCAACGTCACCTATCTCAATGCATTCGCAGAAAAGATGAGCGGATGGTTTCGTGAGGAGGCGCTGGGACGTCCGGTTGCAGACGTGCTTAGACTTAGGGATAGCGCCAGCGGCGCGGTCCTTCCCAATGCCGTAGTCATTGCCACGCAAGGAGATAAGAGCACGATGGCTGCGGCCAGGTGTACAAACTGCACGCTGGTTCGACGAGACGGCCTAGAATTTGGAATTGAAACCCGAGTGGCGATTATCCACGACCAGGACGGGAATCCAATCGGGGCGGTGATTTCTTTCCGTGACGTCAGCACGGCCCGGGCCGCCTCGGTCGAAATGTCGCGTGTGGCGCAACATGACCCCCTGACTCATTTGCCGAACCGAACAGTGTTCGACGACCGGTTGACGCAAGCGATTTCACTGGCGGAGCGTCAGAGCAAGCAACTCGCGGTCTTGTTTGTTGATGTAGATCAATTCAAGAGAGTCAACGACACGCTGGGCCACGGTGTCGGGGACAACCTGCTGCGCTCGATCGCCAGCCGATTGACGGCCTGTATCCGGCGGACGGACACGGTAAGCCGTCTGGGCGGAGACGAATTTCTCATTTTACTCTCTCAAGTGGAGCACGCGGAAGACGCAGCGGTGAGTGCGCGAAAAATTCTAAGGGCGATATCGTCACCGCATATTATCGATAACAAAAGTCTGGACATTAACGTCAGCATTGGAGGTAGCACCTACCCCACCGATGGGCAGGACGCGGAAAGCTTGGTTAGTCAGGCGGACGTCGCGATGTACGAAGCCAAGCAGCACGGTCGCAATAGCTACCAGGCGTTTCGAACAGACATGACCACGCGCCTGGCAAAGAGAGCGTTGTTGGAAGCGGATTTGCGCTCGGCGCTCGGGCGGAACGAGTTTTTACTCCAGTACCAACCCAAGATCAATCTACTGACAGGTCAGATCACCGGAATGGAAGCTCTGATCCGCTGGCGACATCCGGAGCGAGGAATCTTATTGCCGGGGACCTTTATGCCAATCGCGGAACACTGCGGTTTGATCCTACACATCGGACAGTGGGTGTTGGTGGAAGCATGCAGACAAGCGCGAGAGTGGCGCGATTCTGGGTTCGGGGTTGTACCGGTGTCGGTGAACGTGTCCGCAATCGAATTCCAGTCCAAGGATTTTCTGTCAGGAGTTCGGGCCGTATTGATCGCCACCGGAATCGAGCCGCAGAATCTAGAACTGGAACTAACCGAGAGCGTGTTAATGCAGGACGCGGACTCTGCTGTTGTCACACTACTCGCGCTGAAGGCAATGGGGGTGCGGTTGGCCATCGACGACTTTGGTACGGGCTATTCCAGCTTTACTTATCTGCGGCGTTTTCCGGTGGACACTCTGAAAGTCGGTCAATCGTTTGTGCAGGAGATCACGGCGGATCCCGAAGGCTCAAACCTTGTCGGCGCTATGATCAGTATTGGAAAGAGTCTGAAGCAGCGAGTCATTGCAGTAGGAGTGGAAACTGCTTCGCAGCTCGACTTCCTTCAGCGCCACGGGTGCAGCGAGGGGCAAGGCTCTTATTTCAGCCATCCCGTTGTCGCCGAGCAGGCGGCCAGGCTGTTTAAGTCTGGCGTCCAAGAAGGCATAGTTCATTAGTTAGATTTAGTTAGATGATCCGCCATGCTTTCGAGTACGGGGAGCGGAGCCATCGTAGCGGGATTGTCGCTGCCGGAGAGCTGCCTCGCCGTAAAGCCTGCAGAGAAGCGCACTGTTTTTCACATACCTATCTTTCATTCCGCTCTAATTTCAGAGAAGTATTCCCCTTCCCCGCACATTCCCATTGAACCCCTTCGAAGCAGAATGCTATACCCGCCCC
>Ga0193712_1000032_pt1 | contig 19674 bp, 27 predicted proteins | sample H3a1metaG_FD_143053 | JGI IMG/M metagenome (GOLD analysis project Ga0193712, IMG submission 143053) | Soil microbial communities from a riparian zone of the East river system, Colorado, United States - H3a1 | ecosystem: Environmental > Terrestrial > Soil > Riparian zone | place: USA: East River... | reverse complement strand
CGATGGTATCGGTGTCCCAGCGCTGCTCGAGGTCGGGCACCTTGTTCCCGCTGATGCCCCGATTGAAAAACCTCATGTCGCGCTCGGGGCGCGCGGCCAACTCGGCGGACGCGATGAGCAACGGGTACCCAGTGCCGAGCGCGCCTGCCCGGTTGGCGTCGGCCGATGCGCGATCGCGGCCGCAGTCGGTGATCGAATCACCTTGAAAGAGGACGACCGTGCCCGTGGGCGAACGCGGGAGCCGCCACAGCGCTCCACCGGCTCGGGTGCTGGCCGCCGCGAGCGTCGCGAGGCCCGTCTTGATGATGTCGCGCCGAGTCCATTGTGACGACTTCATGCTGCCTGACGTAGCACGCCTCTGCTCAGGCGTCAAGCACCTTTGCGCAAACCTTTCGTCACGGCGTCGGCGGCCGCATCCGCCAGGTCGAGCGCGGCGTTCACTGCTTTCCGGACCGCTTCGATAAAGCGTTCCAAGGCGGGCGCACGGTGCAGGTCCAGGACGGATGAGGACGGGAGCAACGGCTGCGGCTCCACCACTGGTTCGTTCCCCGAGTCCTTAAGAGGCTTCTTACGTTTTGGCATGTGGCTGCCATACGACTGCAAGCTCATCCGGGTTTCGCGATCAGCTCAGCACTATCGTCGGCGTGAATGCCGGCACCCGGCGCGCTTTGGTGGCCTGCTCGAAGGCGTACGCCAGCCGAATCAGCACGGGCTCGCTCCAGGCGCGCCCGTAGAACGACACGCCGAGCGGCAGACCCATGTGAAAGCCCGCCGGCACGGTGATGTGCGGATAGCCGGAGACCGCCGGGAACTGCGAGCTGCCGGGACCGCCGCCCCCGCCCCCGCCGCCCGCGAGGTCGACGAGGGACGCGATGCCGCCCGAGGGACCGAGCATCGCGTCGAGCTTGTTCTTGTCCATCGTCGCATCGATGCCCTTGGTGCGCGTCAGCTCGATGCACTTGGCGCGCGCGTCCAGGTAGGCCTGCTCCGTGAGCGGTCCACGGGCCTGCGACGCGATGAACGTTTCCTGCCCGAAGTAAGGCATCTCGCGCTCCTCGTTCGCCGAGTTGAACGCGATCAGGTCCGCCAGGGTGCGCACTGGCACGTTCGACGGCATCGTGGCGAGATAGGCGTTCAGATCCGCCTTGAACTCGTACTGCAACACGTCGCGCTCGTTCGTGCCGAGCTGCCCGGCGGTTTCGATGGGCGCGGGGTCCACGACCTCGGCGCCCTGGGCCTTGAGAACGGCGATCGCCTGCTCCAACACCTTATCCACGATCGGGTTGTTGCCGGTGCGCGCTTGAACACCGATGCGCGCGCCCTTCAATCCATTCGCATCGAGAAACGCCGTGTAGTCCTTCGCGACGTGGCCCTGCGCGTCGGCCGTGGCCGGGTCGCGCGGGTCCGCGCCGGCGAGCGCGGTGAGTAGCGCAGCGGCGTCGGTCACGGTGCGCGTCATCGGTCCCGCGGTGTCCTGGCTGTGCGCGATCGGGATGATCCCGGCTCGGCTCACGAGGCCCACGGTGGGCTTGAAGCCCACGATGCCGCAGGTGTTCGCGGGGCTGACGATCGACCCATCCGTCTCGGTGCCCACCGCGACTGTGCAAAGATTCGCGCTCACCGCCACCGCCGATCCGGCGCTCGAGCCCGACGGCGTGCGATCCAGCACGTACGGGTTGCGGCACTGGCGGCCGCGCCCGCTCCAGCCGCTCGACGAGCGACTGGACCGGAAGTTGGCCCACTCCGAGAGGTTCGCCTTGGCGAGGATGACGGCGCCCGCGGCGCGCAGCCGCTCGACGATGAAGGCATCGCGCGCGGCGACGTTGCCAATCAGCGCGAGCGAGCCGGCGGTCGTCTGCATCTTGTCGTGCGTGTCGATGTTGTCCTTCACAATGACGGGGACGCCGTGCATCGGGCCGCGGACCTTGCCGCGGCGCCGCTCGGCGTCGAGCGCATCCGCGATCGCCAGCGCGTCGGGATTCGTCTCGAGCACCGCGCGCAGCGTGGGGCCCTGGCGATCGAGCGCGGCGATGCGGTCGAGGTAGCCCTGGGTCAGACCGCGCGCCGAGAGGCGGCCGGCTTTCATGCCGTCCTGGAGTTGGGCGATCGTGGCTTCTTCCAGGTCGAAGGCCTGCGGCGTTCGGCGGCGTGCTCCGGGAAGCACGATGCCGGCGACGGTGAGGGAGGCAAGCTCTGCGAATTCACGGCGCGAAATCATGTCGGAACCCTGGGGCAAGGATTCCGGGAGGCTATATTCTCTCGATGCACTCCGCCACCCCGCTCCTGATCCTCTTCCTGGCGACGGGTGCCGTCGCCCAATCTCCCCCGGTCCCACTCCGCACCCGCCCCGAACGCACGGCATACCGCGAAACCAGCTCGTACGCCGACGTCGTGGATTTCGTGCGGCGCGCGGGCGCGCTGGCGCCCCGCCTGCTCCATCCGACCACGTTCGGCTACACGACGGAAGGGCGGGCGCTGCCGCTGGTCGTGGTGGGCCGGGTGCGCGACGCGAGTCCGGCGGCGGTCCGCTCGAGCGGCAAGATCCGCGTGTTCATTCAGGCGAACATCCACGCGGGTGAAGTGGAGGGCAAGGAGGCGATGCAGGCGCTGCTGCGCAGTCTGGCGCGCGGGGAGCACGCCGCCTGGTTCGATTCACTAGTGCTCCTGGTGGCACCGATCTACAACGCCGACGGCAACGAGCGGGTGAAGCTCACTAATCGCGGGTTACAGAACGGTCCCGTCGGCGGGATGGGCCAGCGCGCCAACGCACAGGGGCTCGACCTGAACCGCGATCACATGAAGCTCGAGTCGCCGGAAGCCCGCTCGCTCGTCGCGCTATTCAACGCCTACGATCCCCAGATCGTCATCGACCTGCACACGACCGACGGCTCGTTCCACGGCTATCACCTCACCTACGCGCCGCCGCTCCATCCCAACACCGATAGCACCATCGTGAACTTGCTTAGGAAGGATTGGCTGCCGGCGGTAACGCGCACGATCAAGCGGCGTGACGGCTGGGACTTCTACTATTACGGCGACTTCCCGGGCTCGCGGGAGCAGGGTCTCGAGCGCGGCTGGTACAGCTTCGACGCGCGGCCGCGCTTCAACAACAACTACGTTGGCCTCCGCAATCGCATCGCGATCCTGTCGGAGGCATACTCGTACGCCACGTTCGAGGAGCGGATCCGCGCCACGTATCGCTTCGTCGAGGAGATCCTGACCTATGCGCGCGCGCACGCGGCGACGATCCGGCGCGTCGTCGCCGCCGCCGATGCGGCGGACGTGACGGGACAGATTCTGTCCTTGCGCGAGGAGTTCCAGCGCACCGACTCGGTCGCGATTCTCGTGGGCGCGGTTGCCGAGGACCGGCATCCCTACACCGGCGAGCGCATGCTGCGGCGGCTTGACGTGCGCGTGCCAGAGCGGATGCCCGAGTTCCAAACGTTCCGGCCGACCGAAACGACTGTGGCTCCGGCCTTCTACTACATCCCTGCCGAGCTCAAGAAAGTGATCGCACTGCTCGAGACACACGGGGTGCGGCTCGAGCGCCTGGCCCGCGCCGAAACCAGGACCGTCGAGCGCTTCACGATCGACTCGCAATCGACGGCCGCGAACGAGTTCCAGGCACACCACGAGCGGACGCTGTTCGGGCATTGGGAGTCGGCGGAGGTGACGTTACCGGAGAGCACGGTCGTGGTGGCGGTACACCAACCCTTGGGTCGGCTCGCGTTCACGCTACTCGAGCCGCGGTCGGACGACGGTGTGGTGGACTGGAACGTGCTGGACGATGTGCTGACGGACGCGAAGAGCTACCCGATCCTGCGAGGGAAGTGACGAGGTTATCGGATCAGGCTGAGGAATCGCTGGGGCGGTCCTTGCCGCGCCCGTGCGTCACCGCTTTCATCATTCCGATCCCCAGCAATATGATGCAGGTGATGATCACGTAGACGGTGGACACACCCGCGGTAACGAGGGCCCACGCCACGCCGCCGATGAAGATCAGGAATCCGATGATATAGATCGCGAAGGACATAGTCGAAGAATGACCCCGATGCCGGTCCCGCCGGTATCGTTCCAATGGGTGTGGACCGAGTCACCCTTATGAGGGACGGATTTCTAGGGTGCCGCCCCGTATTGTGCTGCTTCACCGCCACAACGGAGCACCAATGAAACACGTTCGATTCGGCCTGCTGGCCCTCGCACTGGGGCTATGCGCGGCACCCGCGCTGCAGGCGCAGCATCCGCAGCCAACGGAAGGCATCAGCTTCGGCTTGGGGGGTGGCCTGATCCTGCCCACCAGCGATTACGCGACGTTCGACAAGACCGGCTGGCATTTGCTGGGCCTGATCCAGCTCCCGATCGCGCAGTCGCCGATTCACCTTCGGTTCGACGTCCTGTACGGCTCGACGTCACACAAGGGTGGCGGCGGCAGCACCAAGCTGACGGGCGCGACGGCCGACCTGCTGTATCACTTGGGCGAGCGCGCGACCAGCGTGCGGCCCTACGTGTTGGGCGGCCTCGGGTTCTACAACGTGTCTGATGGGACCTCGGCGTCGAAGTTCGCGTTCGGGCTCGGCGGGGGCATCCTGTTCGGCCTCGGCGGCAGTCACGCCTTCCTCGAAGCGCGCTACATGAGCGTGCAGACCAGCGGCTCGTCGCTGACGTTTCTGCCGATCACCTTGGGCGTGATGCTCCGCTAGGCGGCGCCCCTCCCGGGGATCGCGTTCACGTTCGGACGCCCCAAAACGCGAAGCGGAGCAGCACGGCGCCGATCCAACCGGCGGTGCCGCCGATCGCGCCGAGGACGACGCACGTGAACGCGATTCCAATGGCGAACGTCATGAGGAAGAACCCCGGATTGGTCGCCAGTTTGTTGGCCATGGAATCGGACTGCGCCGAGCGGGGCATCGACTTCATCCACGCCGGCAGGTTGGCGGTGTCCGGATGGACCCGGGCTTCAGTCGCGCCCTTTTGCATCTCCTGCCAGGCGCTCCCAGGCATAAACGAAAACAGCACGACCAATCCCACGAACAGCAGGATGATGGACGCGAATACGGCGCTGAGCCACGATGCGGCGCGCGTCAGCGGGCGTCCCTTGCGGCGCGCGCGACGCAGCGCCACGAACATCCCGAGCGGCGCAGCCAACGCGGAGCCCAACGTAAACAGCCCTGACGCGAGCAGCACCACTACACCCGCGATGCCGCTCAAGACGCGCAGGAGAACGCTCTCCTGCCGTGCCGGCTCGATGCCGTTCATTATGCCGCCGGTCCGCGTGGCAAGCCCTGGTAATTGATAGACGCCACGATCGGCAGGCCGACGAACGGGAAGTGTCCGATCACCTGAACCCACCAGCGAAAGCTGATCGCCGGGGCGTGATGGAGGAGGATGGGAATCACCACCAGCGACATCACCAGCCAGACGAACGGTCCATACAGGGCCGCGACCTTGATCGTGCCGTACGGTGAGGCGAGAAGACTACGAACCCAGCCGGCGCGCAGCACGACGAAGAGAAACATCGCGGACCACCCGAACGCGACGCCGAAGTGCATAAGCAGGCCCACCCACACCGTCGAAGCCCCGACGGTGGACGCGACGCCTTGCCACAACCGCGCCGGCGTCGAACCGTAGAAGAATGTGACCAGGACAGTCGAAAAGAGGCCGTCGCTGATGCCGGTCAGGAGGCCCGCGCGTACCAGCCGGGATGACATCCCGTTCACGTCGCCCACCGCAGCGCCGCGAGCGCCAAGAACAACAGCGGCGCCGCACCCTGAATGACCGCGCCGCGGCGCATCCCTGGAGCCGACCCGGCCAGCACGAGCGCCGCGCCCAGCATGCAGAAGCAATTCCAGGACACGAACATCCACCCGATCCGAGAATACCCAGTGAGGACGAGCCCGAGCCCCGCGAACGTGCCAAGCGCCAGGAACAGATTGTAGAAGCCCTGGTTGAACGCGAACAGCCTCGTCGCCTCGGCCTGCTCGGGGCTTTGGCGAAACCGCGCACGCACCTGCGGCGTGGTCCACCACACGCTCTCCATGCCGAAGATCACGACGTGCACCGTGCCCGCGACGATCGCCGCCAGGCACATGATCAACGTCATTTGATCCTCTCGAACGGGATGTTCTGAATCTGGTAGCGCTGCCAGTCCCGAAAGTCGAAGTGCCACCACTCGCTCGGATTCACCGTGAACCCCTCAGCCTCCAGCACTCGGCGCAGCAACGCGCGGTGCCAGCGCTGGCGCGACGTGCCGCCGGGATAGTCGGAGAGGGCGCGCGCCGTCGCTTCATCGTACGTGGACGGCATCTCGACCGGAGCGCTTGTCGCCAGATCGTACAGCGTGATGTCCACCGCCGCCCCGCGATTGTGCTTCGAGCCCCTCGCCGGATTCGCCACGAGCCAGCGCGACTCCGCCGGCGTCGCGTCCCAGAACACCTTGGTCACATACCACGGCCGGTAGGCGTCGTGGATCAACAGTCCGTAGCCGAGGGGTCGCAGCACCCGCGAGGCCCGCACGACGGCCTGAGCGGCAGGCCGCTGCAAGAAGGCGCGGGCTGACGAATAGAAGACGCTTCCCAGGAAGTTGTTCTTCGTGGCGTAGCGGATGTCGAGGTGGATCGTCGAGTCGAGCCGCGCGGGCTCGACGAGATCGGCCGCCAGGAACGCGCCGCTCTCGGCAGGCGGCGTCAGCCGGCGATCGACGCGGAGCAGCTTGGCGACAGAGCGCACCGGTGTGAGATGCAGCTGCCCTCCCTCACCCGGGGCGGGGCCGAGCTGCAGCCGCCGCCGCGTGACGCCGTCCATCTCCATCTCGGCGCCTCGAAACATTACCTGGGGGTGATCCACGCCCCGACCCGCGAACGTGAACACCGATTCCGACACCTGCGCGAGAGGCTGAGGAGCGGCGGGCGCGACCAGCGCGACGAGTCCGCCGCCCTCCTCATAGACGTACAGCGTGTCGCGCGGCGACGCGTACGCACCGATCAGACGGAGCCAGGCGGCGGGGGGCGCCGCCGGCTTGGGCAGGAACGACTCCGGTGCCTGGAGGAGCAGCGCGAGCAGGATCACCGGTGCTGCGCGAAGAGCCAGCGGGTGAACTCGTCCGACCCGTACGTGGCGTCCCACACGTTGTGGTTCATGCCGAGGAACTCGGTGTACTGCACGTTGGCTCCCGCGGCCTTGAGCGCGGCTGCGGGCTCGCGCGAGCCGGCGACCGGCACGGCACCGTCTACTTCGCCGTGGAAGATCCAGATGGGCAGCTTCCCGAGCCGGCTCGCCAGCGCCGGAAGAGCGGCGCCGTTCTCGGCCGGGACCACGGGCACCGACCCGCGGAAGCGGTCCATGTCCACCACCCAGCCGCACAGCGGCGCGATCGCCGCAAACAGCTCCGGATGGCGGTACGCGATGTACCAGGTCCCGTGGCCACCCATCGACAGGCCGGTCAGATACACGCGGGCCGGGTCGGTGTGGAATTCGTTCTGCGTTGCCGCCAGTGCGGCGAGCGCCGCATCGGCCGGCGCTCCGACCCACTGCGAGTCCGTCGGCACCTGAGGGAAGATCACGATCGCGGGAAAGCGCCCGGGCGCCTGCCGGATCGCGGGGGCGAGGCCCACGTTCGTTTGGATCAGCCCGTCCGCGCCCCGCTCGCCGGCGCCGTGCAGGAAGAGGATCACGGGCCAGCGCGGTTGGCTGGCGTAGTTCGCCGGGACGTACACCTGATAGCGATATGTCGCGCCGGCAACGCTGACGGTGCGATCCAAGAATCCTGTCTCGACACGTTGCGCCTGAACCGTAAAGACGGCGGCCACGAGTAACCCGAGCACCATGATCCCTCCTCCGCTGGAGACTATGTCCTAGCGAACGGCCACGTTTTTCCGTTCCACGACCAGGCCACGAAGCATACCGCACCCAGCGCCAGCGCGCCGAGTCCAAAGGCGATGACCTGCGGCGGCGTCGTGGCGAAGATGAAGATCCATCCCAGCAGCGCGACGAGGCTCGGCAGGGGATAGAGCCACATCCGGTACGGCCGCGGCATGTCAGGCGCGCGCCGGCGCAGTAGCGTCACGGCGCCGATCTGGCCGATGAACTGCACGAGAATTCGCGTCGTGATCAAGGCATCGATCACCATGCCGAGCGACACGAACCCGGCGACAATCGAGAGTACGCCGAGCACGATGAGTGAAACGTAGGGGAATCCGCCCGACGGATGGAGCCGCGCGAACGCCTTGAAGAAGTAGCCGTCCTTCGCGGCCGCATACGGCACGCGCGAGTAGCCCAAAAGCAGCGCAAACACCGAGCCGAATGCGGTCCAGAGGATCATCGCCGTGAAGATCGTGGCGACCCTGGGGCCGTAGATCTGCTCCATGAAGATCGAGACGACGAAGTTCGCTTGCGGGTGCGACGCGGCCGGCACGAAGTCCCGCCATGGGACGACGCCGATGATCGAGAAATTGATCGCGACGTAGATCAACGCGACGGCGATCGTGCTGATCAAAATCGATCGCGGGATCACTCGGCCTGGGTTTTCGACCTCGTCGCCGATATAGCAGACATCGTAATAGCCGAGGTAGTCGTACACACCGATACGCGACGTGGCGCCGAGGCCCATGAGGAAGCCGAGCGAGAAGTTGAAGGCGCCCGGCGGAAAGTCGAAGGCGACCTTGGGGTCGAAGTGCATCACCCCGGTCGCGACCACCGCGACGACGGTCACGATCGTGCCGATCCACAGCGTGACGGTGATCGTCGCGATCGATTTGATGCGGCGGTACAGGAGCGCGAGGTTCACCAGCCCGATGATCGTCACGACGAGCATTGTTTCCCGCGCCGTGATCCCCTTCCAGATGTAGCCCAGGTACTGCGAGAAGCCGATGTAGCCGGACGCGATTTCGAGGGGACCGCTGAGCACGAACTGCCAGACGAAGAGGAACCCCATCAGGCGGCCCACCTTCTCGGCGCCGTAGCCCTGGCGCAGGTAGCCGAACGAGCCGCCCGAGCCGGGCATCGCCGCCCCCAGCTCGCTCCAGACCGTGCTGTCGCACAGGACGATGATGAGGGCGACGACCCAGCCGAGCATCGCCTGCGGGCCGCCGAGCGCGGACATGAGCAGCGGGATCGTGATGAACGGCCCGATCCCGATCATGTTCGTCATGTTCAGCGCCGTGGCATGCAGCAGGCCGAAGCGGCGGATCATGGGCGGAGACACCGGTGTTTCTGGCATCGTTCCGTCCAATGTACGGCTTTAAAATGGAGTGTGCCCCCGAGCCTTGCCGCGACTACAAGTTCTCCTGTATGAACCGCGGACTCACGTGGACATCCACCTGGACGAGGGGCGCGTCACCGATGCACTTGAAGCCGTGGATCTCCCCGGCCTTGATCACGAGAATGTCCCCCGCCCCGGCCTCAAACTCCTTGCCGTCCACGGTCCAGCGCCCTCGGCCTTCCCTGACGAATTGAATTTCGTCGTAGGGATGCCGGTGCGGCCCGGGACCAGCCCCGGGGAGGGCGCTGAGGAGAAACACGGAGACCTGCACGTTGCCGTTATCGGCGCCGACGAAATGATGCGAGCTGCCCTTGAACGGCAGGTCTTCCTGGCGTACGCGGTACATCCTGCGGGTCCTCCCTGCTAGGCGTTAGTCAGCCGAGTCGTCGGCGCGCAGCAGCTCCCTCAGCATCCGCTCCGGGTTTTCCAGAAACGCTTTGGTAATCTGATAGTGCTCCGTCTCGAGGTATGCCGTGGTCGTCAAGGCGCGCTCGGTAAAGAGATGAATCGTCGCCCCGGGATATCCCAACAGAATCGGAGAATGCGTGGCGATGATGAACTGGGAATTGCGCTGCACCAGGCGGTGCATTGCGGCGAGCAGCGCCAGCTGTCGCGTGGGCGAGAGCGCGGCTTCAGGCTCGTCAAACAGATACAAGCCGTTCCCCCGTAAGCGATGCAGGACCAAGGACAGGAATGACTCGCCGTGCGACTGCGCGTGCAAGCTGCGCCCGCCATACGCCTCAGGGTTGTCAATCGTGTGCGTGTCGTCCACCGCCGACGCCAGATTATAGAACGACTCGGCTCTCAGGAAATACGAGTCGGTCGGTGCGTCGCGGCTCTTGGTCAGGGTCAGGAATCGGAACAATTGCGAATGGCTCGCGCGTGTGGTGAAGCGTTGCCACTTGGAACCGCCTTCTGGATTGAGCCCGAACGCCGCCGCGATCCCCTCGAGCAGCGTGGATTTCCCGGAGCCGTTCTCGCCGACGAAGAACGTCACGGGAGTAGTGAATTCGAGCGTCGTGAGGTGCCGAATCGCCGGCACCGAGAAGGGGAACTGCTCGGCGGGAACCTTGTGATCGGGCTCCCGCGCCACGGACTGAATGAAAATGCCTGGGACAGTGGGGGCGAGCTTGGCCCGCGGCTTTTTCATACCTCCGAATCTATAGCCGCATCGTAGCCCCGTTGCTCCGCGTCCAGCTCGGCACAGGAAGTTCGTCGATCGTGGCTGGCAAGTATCGAATCCGGTGCTCGTCGTTCACAATTCTCTCGTCGAGCTCTCGCAGGCCGGAGCTCGAGTGCAACCGTACGTCGGTCACGAGACCGGTCTGATCGATGAACACTTGCACATCGAGGTGTAGCGTTCCGCCAGCCGGGGGCGGGCGATCGCCCGGCAGGAACTCGACCCTCATGGTTTCGGGGCCTCCCGCTTGGCCCGGAGCCACCTCGGGGCGGCAGTAGACGGAGCGCTCAACGGTCCCGAGGCGCGCGGGTCCAGCGCGCAGGCGCACCGCAGCGCCCCTAGCGAGCTCGGCGCCGGTAGACGACGAAGCCCACGACTCATGTTCTGCAGGAAAAACGTGACCTCCGGCGACGGCCTCCCCACGGGCTCGAGCACGCGGATGGCGGCCGTCAAGTCATCCTTGTACAGGATGCTGAGCAGGATGCTCGTGGTGTCGGCCGCGGACGACGTGTCGATCAGGTCGAACAACGCCGCCGAATCCACGACGGCATCGAGGGCCGGAAGCCGCTTGGGCCACTCGGCGGGGCGGCACTGACGCTTGGGCTCTTGGGCAACGCAGAGGTTGAACGTCGCGACGCACGCGACCAACGCGCAACCGCCAATCGGTTTCATGGGGTTACGTAGCAGGCAGGCGGTGTCCCCAGTCAAGACAAAGCGCCCCAAAAGTCATAATCTCAGCGCCCTCACCACCGCCTCGAAGAACGCCCAATCATCCACGACCGCGGCGCCGGTGGGCTTCGCCTGGGCACTCCACACCACGATCACGACCTGCGCCGCGGGATTGACGTAGATCCACTGCCCATAGATCCCCTCGGCGGCGTACGTGCCTCCCTGCCCCGGCCACCAGAGGTATCCGTAGTCCAGCGGCGCACCGCCACGCAGCGTCTTGGGACTCGTCGCCTCGCGGATCCACCCATCGGGGAGGATCGCTTCCCCCCCAACGACTCCGCCATTCAGCAGGAAGAGGCCGAAGCGGCCGTAGTCGCGCAGCGTGGCGCTGAAACCGCTGCCGCCAATCTCCACGCCACCGGGCGAGTCGAGCCACCAGTTCGCGTCGGCCTCCATTCCGACCCTGCTCCAGATGCGCTGGGACAAGTACGTCGCGAGGGGCCGGCCCACGGCGCGGCGCAGAATCTCCGCCGCGACCTGCGTCTCACCGGTACTGTAGTTGTTCACGGTGCCGGGGGCGGCAGCCCGCGGCAGGCTCTTCATCATCGCCATCGCCGACCCCGGGACCTGGGAGATCTGCGCCTCGAGCAAACGGCGGCGGTCGGAGGCAGGGTCGGTGTACGTCTCGTTCCAGCGCGCGCCGGACGCCATCATCAGGACATCGCGTACCGAGACGCCCTCGTAGGCGCTGCCGGCCAGCGCCGGGACGTAACGCGTCACCGAGTCGGCGAGGCTGTGGATGTAGCCCTGCTGGAGCGCGGCGCCGATGAGCGTCGACGTGATCGACTTCGCGACCGACATCGACATCCAACGGGTCCTCTCGGTGTTGCCAAGACGATACCGCTCCAGCGCGATGCGGCCGTTCTTCAATACCAGCAAGCCGGACACCCGATTCAGCTCGAGGTAGCTCTCGAGGTCGTAGCGCTTGCCGCGATCACTGAAGCTCACGCTGCTGAGCTCCGTGGCTGCCTGCGGCAGGGCCAAGGGCTGCGACGCGTGCGGCACCACGCGGGTGGGAAACAGGCGGTCGATGTTGCGGAACGTGTTGACCGCCAGCGAGGGGCTCAGGGCGCCGTCGTAGATCTGACGCACGGTCCCGATCGGCTCGGTGGCGTGCGGATACGCCTGCAGTGCGGCCAGGAGCAAGAGCAAGACCTAGCCCGCACTCCGCTTCGGCGCCAACCCCATCAACGAGAGCACCACGGCCAGCGCCACGGCGCCGCACGCTTGCACGAGATATCCGTATCCGACTTTCTGGATGATGGGGGGCCCCGCGACCGGGTCGGCGAGCGCGCCGAGCCGTGTCCACGCGAGGTACACGATGGCGGCGAGCACGGGCAGGATGAGCACGCGGCGGAACCGCGCGACCCAATAGCCCACCAATCCTAAACCGAGGGCGGCTCCCCACAGGGCGAGGATCGTCGGTTGTTGGTTCATGACTGAGACCGCCAGAGGATCTTCTCGTCGCTGCGCGCGAGGATGAAGTCCGGGCAACGTCCGTCGCCGGAACCGGTGAACCCACCGTCCGGCGCGCACAAGACTGTCCCCGCGGCATTGTACAGCGTGCTGGGGATGTCGCAGCAACGCGGCCCCACGTAATAGACCGTCTGGCCTTGGTAGTCGTACTGCGCGATGAATTCCGGAGGATTGGGAACCGGCGGGTGCTCGAGCTGGTCAATGATCGTGGCGAGCCAAAGAGGCACGGGCTCGGACTTGACGGGCCGCTCGGTCGTGCAGGCGGCGCCCAACGCGAGTAGCAAGAGTAGAACTGTCGTCCGTGGCATCATCGCTGCCTCCAAAGAAGACTCCATGTGCGCTACGCAGCGTCCGCAAATGTGTACTCGAAAACATAGGCGTGCTTCCCGCCGCTCATGTCGATCTGCATCGACCTCGACAAACCCACCAGCGCATCCGTTCCGGAGTCGGGCACGACTGTCACGGTCAACTGGCCGTTGCCGCGCGTCATGGTGCCGCCGAGGACGGCGTCATCGCCGGGCGGCTGTGGCGTGAGCTTTACGTCGAACGGACCAGCGGCGGTCATCGTGGCTCTCGGTGTGTGGGAACGTTCACTGATACTGATCGCCCGGAGACCTTCACCGCCGACCCAGCACGCCGGAAGATACGATGGCATACATCGCCAGGGTCAACCAGAACCCGGCGATGGCGAGCCCGATGTCCACGAGCTTGTGTCCATCGGCGCGGCGAGCGCGCACGTGAAGGATTAGCGCCACGGCTGCGCCGCCGAGCGCCGTCGGGAGTAGAAGGCCCTCGGTTCCCGCCAACGCGGCACCTGCGATGACCTCCACCGTCGTCGCCACGACGAGCAATGTCCCGCCGTAGCGCCGCCGCACCACGTACAGCGGAATCACGAATACGAGGCCTAGGACAATGAAGGCGACCGGCACCCACGGTCCAGAAGGAGCGATCTCGTGAGGGAGGAGCGCGATGAGGTGCATCGGTCGGCCCGAGGTCAAGAGATCGTCACGACGAAGGCGTCGCCCTCCGCCCGCACCCGTACACCCGTGAAATCGGCGATGAATGCCTCTGCACCAAGCAACTCATCCGCACCAACGGACGTGGTCAGCGCGATGACGCGGGCGCCCGCGGCTCGGCCCGCCGCCAGGCCCGCGGGTGCGTCCTCGAAGACGAGGCACGCTCGAGGGTCACGCCCGAGGCGTTTGGCGCCCAATTGGTAGCCATCCGGTGCCGGCTTGCCGTTCTTGATGTCTTCGGCGACCACCAGGGCCTGCGGCGTCGGCAGTGCGACGGCGCCGATACGGAGCGTCGCGAGGGCTCGCGAGCACGATGTCACAATGGCCCACCGATCCCGCGGCAAGCTCGCCAGGAATTCCTTGGCGCCCGGGACGACCCTCAGCCCCTCGACATCCTGCAGCTCCGCGGCGTCGATCCAATCGACCTCTGCGTCTACGGCGAGATTCGGAAACACCTTGCGCAGACTATCCCGCACCTGACGCCCATGGGCAATTCGCAGAACGGGCTCCGGGTCGAGGTCATGCCGCTCTGCCCAACGACGCCAGATGCGCTCCGAGATGGCGTTGGAATCGACCAAGACGCCGTCCAGGTCGAAGAGGAATGCGCTGCACCGGAGCTCCACCGCGGAGCCGGTCACTGGGGCGGGCGCCACACGAAGTTGTCCCGCGCGCTGTATAAGACCTCGCCCCGCGTATTACGCACGGTCAGGACCGCCGAGATGGCGGGAGCGTCCATTCGCGTCGTGGCGACGCGGTTCACGAACCGGCCGTCGATCGTCATGGTGCCGACTCGCTCGATCTCACAGCGCATGCGGACCACCTGCGGCGTGATCACCGCGTCGAAGCAGCCAAACTCTTGCCGCGTCCCTGTCCGCGTGAACCTGACTGACGGGTCCGGACGGAGCGTGAGACGCGTAAAGCGGCGATCGCTGACGGTGAACTGATAGCCCGGCTCGTAGTAGCCCTCGGCGTCGACTTGCAACGGCTTGGGCGGCGGCGCGACCACTACCGGAGCCTCCTCAACGACGACGGGCGGCGGCGGGGCCTGCTGCAGCGCCACGAAGACGCCTGCGCCACCGACGACAACGACGGCGGCACCGATGAGGATGGCGCGACGGCGCCGCCGGACGAAACCGACGAGGCTGGCGACGGTCGCTTGTAGCAGCAGCGCGACCCGGCGGGCCGGGGGCAGCTCGGACGGGGGCGACGCGGGCGGGGGCGGCGCGGGCGGCGGCGGCTCGGACGCCTCGGGCGGCTCGAGCGGCGCGAGCGGTACGGGCGGCCGCGGGGGTGGCGGCGCCGGGCGCGGGGGCGGCGGCGCAGGTGCCCTCTTGGGAGGTGGTGGAGGGAGTGGCGGAGCAGGTCGAGGCTGCGACGCTGGACGCGGCCTGGCGACCGGGCGACGCGGGGGCGGGCGAAGCCAGGCGCGGAGCGTCAAGACTACCGCTGCCAGACCAACACTCGGCGCCCACACCCACTTCATCTCGTTGAGCAGAATCGCGACGCCGCGACTCGTGAGAAATGCCTTGATGCTGAGCGGCGAGACGAGAAGCGGTCTGTACGGGAAGAAGTACCGCTTCGCACTGAACGGAGCGAAGAAGGCGACGCCCGGACCTCCGTTGGTGAGTGCGTCCAGCAACCCATGCGAGGCCATCGCGAGGAACAGGAATAGCCACACCCGCTTCGCCCGGAGCGGCCATGCCCCATCTCTGTAGAAGAGCAGGACAATGAGTGTGCTGACGACAACAGCCATCAAGAGGGAGTGACTCAAGCCGCGATGAGCGACGAGATCCTGGTACGCCACTGGGACGCGGGGCGCGAACACATCGAGGTCGGGCGCGACGGCGAGGAGGGCGCCGGAAAACCACAGGTGCCACGGCACGCGCGGTTTGTGAAAGAAGGCCGCAATGGCACCGGTCGCGACGATGTGAGTTGGGGCAGAAGCCATCAGGCGTTACTCCCCGACACCCGGGCCGAGCGGCTTGCCGATCTCCCAGTGGTGCCCAAACGGATCCACGACTCGGCCAATGAACCAGCCGTTCTCGTTCCGCACGGGCCAGATTTGGCGAGCGCCGGCGGCGACGGCGCGCGCCTGCACCGCGACGGGATCGCTCACGACCAAGACCAAGCGCGTGGTACTGCCGTTCAAGGTCTCGGGACTGTAGTTCAGATGCGCCGGCGACTCGTCAGCCACCCAGAACTTGGCGCCCTGCACCGTCAGTTGCGCCACGACCGAGCCGCCGTTCTCAATCTTGAAGACTTCTTCCGCGCCAAACGCCCTCTTATAGAAGGCGACGGCCTCCGGGCCACGGCGGACGGAGAGCATCGGAGCGATGGATGAAGGGGTCATTCCTACGGATAGAGGCACGCCGACCACGCCGAAGTCACGCCCGCGCTGAGACGGAACGGGCCGATGGTCTTTTGCAGCTCGGGAACGCTGATGCTGAGCGTCATGACGTTGCCGACGATGGTCCCAGCGAATTCCGCCGGGTACTGGATCCTGCCTGGGTACACTCCCATCAACTGAGTGTAGGTGCCGGAGAGCGCGAAGGTCCCAGATGGTACGGCATCGATGTCGCCGTACGAGCCGTAACAACCGCCGGACGCCAGGACTTGAACTGTGGTCTTGTTGTCGGCAATGCTCAGGCTGGCTTGGTCCGAGCCCCAGATGGCGGCACGGTCAGGCGCCGCGGGCCCACACGCGGAACCCATCAAGGTGAAAACCAACGATGCGTGAAGCACTCTCGAGGATAGTGTCATCGCGTGCTCCTCCCACGGCAAGAATAACGGTCCTGGCTGACGAAAGCTTCGTTCCCTAATCTACGCGCCCGAGCAAAATGAGGCGCGCTAGGCAGCGCTTTTGGGATCCATCCCATGTAGTAGCAAGGCAGGGTCGAGCTTGAAGAACTCCGCCAGCAACGTATAGAGACGAGGTTGAGTGCTACGCAGTGCAGCAGGCGTCTCAAAGAAGGCTTCAGCCGCGACGGCGAAAAACTCCGCCCGGTTTGTCGCTCCGTAGGGATCGAGCACCGTCGACTCATTGGCCTCCACACGCCGCTCGTGTTCTGCGAACTCGGCCGACCATTGCGTGACCCAGGCATGGTAACTCGCGGCGCTGTCGAGCACCGGGGTTCCGTCAAACCTCCCATCCTCAGCATCCAGCATGTGGGCGAACTCGTGGAACACGACATTGTGTCCATCGTTGCTGGCGAGTGCCCCGTCTTTGACCTCCTCCCAGCCGAGGACCACGACCCCGGACGGCCACGCTTGACCGGTAAGCGGCTCGTCAGGCGAGACGAGTTGATTGGATCGATACGAGTGCTGGGTTTTCGGCACGAACGCGGACGGATAGACCAGGACTCGGCGAACTCGGCCGTACCGAGGGTAGGGCATTTTCAGGAGCAACATGCAGGCCTGAGCCGCGATTGTTACTTGAATCTCTTCACGCAATTCGAGTCCGCCGCACCCTTCGAACGGCACTTCCTTCAGGAAGAGTTGCATGATGTGAAACAGCCGCTCTTGGTCAGCCGATGGAAGGAGCGCGATGAGTGGAACCTGACGGCGGACGAGCTGGGGCCAATTCGGGGGAATCGGGTCCGTGGGTACACGGACCCTTGTAAGGCGGGCAGCCAGGTTGCGAAGGATTGAGGTGAGGCTCTTCATGCGTTAGGCGGTGACGCGGTTCATCCAACTGCCGCCCTCCACCCGGGTTTGTTACCGTGTCCTAAAGGACCGGCTCGGCCCTACACGCGTCCTTAAGGACGCACGCTTTCGCCGAGCCGGCCCTTCAGGGCACGGATCACGACGGTAAGTGCGGCTACTCGCTGAGGCGCTTGGGGCCCCCGCTCGCGGGAGGCGGTTTGAGCGCCGCCGGAGGCGGCGCGCTCGGCGCGTCGTCCGAGGTCACCGAGCTCAGCCCGCGTTTGAATTCCTGGATCCCCTTGCCGAGTGACGCCCCGATCTCCGGAATCCGCTTCGACCCGAAGACCAGCATCATCACGCCGACGAGGATCAGGATGTGCCAAATGCTCAGATCCGCCAACATACGCACGCTCCGTTCAAGGCTCTCCAAATGTAGGCATCTGTCTGACACGCTTGTACTGCTGCGGCTGATTCTTCCACCCATCGATGATCGCTAGGATTGCCCTCGTTGGCGAGTCGATCCACTTCACGATGGAGGACCCTATGAAACCGACGATCTACGCCCCCTACCTGAGCCTGGCGGCTTTGGTTGCATGCAGCAACCCCTATTCGCCGAGCGTCACGCCGCCTCCGCCGCCTCCGCCGGCCTTCGCCACGTTCGCAACCCTGGGCGACAGCGTCTCGGTCGCGGCCAAGCTGACCGAGTTTCGGGCCGCGCTGGGCGGCAGCCTCAACGCGCCCAACGCGCCCCCCGCCGACAGCGGCCGGCGTGAGATCAACTGGGACGGGGTCCCCGCCGCGCTGACCGACGTGGATACCTTCCCTGCGAACTTCTTCAACGTCAACTCGAAGCGGGGCGCGGTGTACTCGACGCCCGGAACCGGCCTCCGCGTCGACAGCACCAACTTCGCGGCGGTCAACGCCGGCCTGGCCGCCCAGTTCACGCCCTTCTCGGCGAAGAAACTGTTCATGCCGGTGGGCAGCAACGTGGTCGACGTCGACTTCCGTTTGGTCGGCACCACGACGCCCGGCATGGTCAAGGGCTTCGGAGCCGTCTTCGCCGACGTCGATCGGCCGGGCTCCACCACGATCGAATACTTCGACGCCGACGACAACCGCATCGGCGTGGTCACGGCCCCGAATCACGGCGGCGCGCAGCTGCTGTCGTTCGTCGGCGCGGTGTTCGAGGCGCCGATCATCGCCCGGGTGCGCATCACGAGCGGCGAAGCGCCGCTGACCGCGACCAGCACCGATGTCACGGCCGGTGGCGCGGCGGATCTCGTGGTGATGGATGACTTCGTGTACGGCGAGCCGCGCGCGGCCGGCCCGCCCGCGCTGGTCACGGTGGGGAATACCTTCTTCCAGAGCGTGCACAACGGCAGTCAGAACCCCGCGGTGGACACGATCGCGGCAGGCAACGTCGTCACCTGGACCTGGAACGCTGCCGGCTCGCACAGCATCCAGTCGACCGGCATCCCGCCGGAGGTCTTCCGGAACAGCATCGTCATGAATGCGGCGGGCAGCACGTACTCGGTGCGGCTGCTGCATCCCGGAACGTACACGTACGACTGCAGCGTCCACGGCGCCGCCATGACCGGCCGGATCGTGGTGCGATGATTCGATTACAGTTGGGGCCCCTGCCTCCTTCCTTGTAGGAGGCAGGGGCTCCATTTTCCGGGCCAGACGATGACCGAGACCAGCGTGCCCTCACCGTCGTTGCAATCACCGGCGATCAATACCGCCACGCTCCTGGAAGCGTTTTTCGAAAGCTCCCAGGACGGTTTCTTCTTTATGATGCTCGATCAACCGATCGAGTGGGGGCCCGGCGTCGATAAGGACGCGGTGCTCGACTACGTCTTTTCCCACCAGCGCATGACCAAGGTCAATCCGGCGATGGCGCAGCAGTTCCGGGCCACGCCGGCCGAGCTGATCGGATTGACGCCGAGTGAGTTCTTCCGCCACGACGTCGCGGCGGGGCGCCGAGGCTGGCGGGCGCTGTTCGACGCCGGCCACACGCACAGCATCACCAATGAGCGACGCCTCGACGGCTCGACGATGTGGGTCGAAGGCGACTACATGTGTTTCTACGATGCCGACGGGCGCATTACCGGACACTTCGGGATTCAGCGCGACGTCACCGACCGCATCCTCGCCGCGGAGCAGCTGGAAGAGTCTCGCACCGAGCTGCGCGCCCTCGCGGCTCGGCTGCAGACGACGCGGGAGGAAGAGCGGACCCGCATCGCGCGGGAGATTCATGACGAATTGGGCCAGGCGCTCACCGCCTTGAAGCTCGACGTGGCCTGGCTCGAGACGCAGCGCTCCCGGGGAGGCCGCACCTCCGGGGCCGTTCGCCAGATGGACACGTCGATTACCGA
>Ga0193712_1000031_pt1 | contig 19750 bp, 21 predicted proteins | sample H3a1metaG_FD_143053 | JGI IMG/M metagenome (GOLD analysis project Ga0193712, IMG submission 143053) | Soil microbial communities from a riparian zone of the East river system, Colorado, United States - H3a1 | ecosystem: Environmental > Terrestrial > Soil > Riparian zone | place: USA: East River... | reverse complement strand
GCCTCGCGCGCAATGTGTCAAATTCAACACAGGGCAAAATGCCCGGTAGGCCGCCGAAGCCGACCGCGCTCAAGTTGCTCCAGGGCACTGCGCGCGCCGATCGGTCGAACGGGCAGGAGCCGTCGTCGCCTGTCGGCGCGGTGTGCCCGGCGCACCTCAGCCAGGCCGCGCGGGCTCTTTGGAAGCGATACGCGCCGCGATACGAGGCCATGGGGTGCCTGCGGGAGGCGGATGAGCTGGCGTTCGCCGGCTGGATGCAGACCCAGGCGGACATCAAGGCGCTCGAGGAGGCCGGGGAGCCTGTTAGCGGGAACCTGCGGAAGATCTCCTTGAACTTCATGGTCCAGTTCGGCGGAACCCCTTCGGCCCGCGTGCGCGTGAAGGTGGAACCCAAGAAGCCAGAGACGTCGCTTGAGAAATATCGTGGCCGCGCGTAAGCCAAAGGATCCGGTTCTCGCCTATGCGAGGGCCGTGGTGTCGAAGAAGGTCAAGGCCGGGCCCTACGTGCGGAAGTCCTGCGCGCGTCACATCGCGGACCTGAAGCGTAAGGGATTCATCTGGAGGCTCGACCGCGCCATGCAGGCGATCGGGTTCTTCCGAGAGATGCTGATCCTCGAATCGGGGCGGCCGTTCGTCCTTGAGCCCTGGCAGCAGTTCATCGTGGGCTCGTGTTTCGGCTGGTACGGCCCGGATGGCTTCCGGCGGTTCCGTACTGCATATGTCGAGACCGGCAAGGGGAGTGGGAAGACGCCGCTCGCGGCCGGCATCGGGCTCTACGGTTTGGTGGCGGACGGTGAACCGGCGCCTGAGGTCTACTCGGCGGCGACGATGCGGGACCAGGCAAAGATTTGCTTTAAGGACGCGGTGCGGATGGTCGAGGCGAATGCCGAGCTCAAGGATCTGGTGCATGTCCAGGCCCCCCTGACCGGCGGGGGATCGCTGACCATCTCCGACGATTCGGCGACATTCCGCCCAGTGTCCTCGGAGCATAAGGGCCTTGACGGACTCCGGGTCCACATTGGCCTGATCGACGAGCTGCATGAGCACACCTCGGCGACGGTGGTGGACAAGATCCGCGCCGGCACGAAACGGCGCAGGAACGCGCTGATCTTCGAGATCACCAACTCGGGGTGGGACCGTACCTCCGTCTGCTGGGCGCACCACGAGCTGTCGCTCAAGGTGGTCCAAGGCGTCGAGGAGAATGATGCCTGGTTCGCCTATGTCTGCGCCCTCGACGAGAACGATGATTGGACTGATGAGAAGGTCTGGCCCAAGGTTAATCCGAGCCTCGGGACGGTACTGCCGATCGAGTACCTCCGCGAGCAGGTCCGGGACGCGCAGGGGATGCCGTCGAAGGAGAACAACGTCAAGCGGCTGAATTTCTGCATCTGGACCGAGCAGGCCGAGCGATGGCTCGACATGGCCCTCTGGGATGCCTGCCCGGCGACTCCGGTGGAGCTCGCCGCTTTCGCGGGCCGTTCCTGCATGGCCGCCCTCGATGGCGCTGCGACGATGGATATTTTCGCCTTCGCCATGTTGTTCGGCCCGGACGAGAGCGGATTCTTCGATGCCATGCTCCGGTTCTGGATTCCGGAAGCGACGATCGCGGCGAAAGACAGCGGCCGTACCGAGGAGGCCCGGCTCAAGCTGGCGGAATGGGCCAGGCTGGGTTGGATCACGACGACGTCCGGCGATACGACGGACTACGATGCCGTTGAGAAGGACATCCTGGCCGACCTCGCCACCGTGAACCTTCGTGAGCTCTGGTTTGATCGCTGGAACGTGACCCAGCTCGTGACGCACCTCAAGGACGCCCTCGGGCAGGAGCGCGTGCTCGACTTCCCGCAGACCATGGCCAAGATGTCGGCACCATCGCGGGCCCTGGAGAAGATCATCAAGGACGGGAAGCTGCGCCATGGCGGGAACCCGGTCCTCCGGTGGATGGCGTCGAACGCGGCGATCCTCGAGAGCCGAGATGGCCAGATCAAGCCTGACCGGATGAGGTCTGGAGACAAGATCGACGGAATCATCGCGCTCGTGATGGCCATCGACGGGGCCACACGGCAACCGACAGAGCGGTCCGTCTACGATGAGAGGGATGTCCTTGTCGTTTAAGAATCGCCTTGCGAGCTGGCTGGGCCTGACACCACCGCAGGCCCTGGACCCGACAGACGATGCCTACTACACCGGCATGCCCGGGGTACAGCCGGGGGGCGGCTGGGCTTCTTCCGGCGTCCACATCACCACCGAGGTCGCCACCTCGATCTCCACGGCCTATGCCTGTGGCCGGTTGATCGCCAGCACAATTGCCTGGCAGTCCTTGAGCATGTATGAGCGCCAGGAGCGCGGGAAACGCGAGGCGACCGAGCATCCACTCTATGGGCTTCTGCACACTCGGCCCAATGCGCAGCAGACTTCTTACGAATGGCGTTCGCAGATGGTCTGGAACGTTCTTTTCCGCGGGAACGCCTATGCCGAGATCATGCCCGGCCCTCGTGGCCAGGTCGATCAGCTCTGGCCGCTGCATCCGGATTACGTGTTGCCGCAAGCCTTGGAAAACGGGATGTGGATTCCGGCCCAGATGTGCACTCTGTCGCAGCCGGCCACGCTCCAGATGCGGTACCTCATCCGCGACATCACCGGCATGTACCGCGTGCTGCCATCGGAGCAGATGTTCCACCTCCGCGGCGAACCCGGAGCCGGGAATGGGCTCGTTGGGGTATCGGTCATCACGCTCGCCCGCGAGACGTTCGGCCTGGCGAAGGCCCTCGAGAGCCATGGAGCCAGGCTGTTCTCGCAGGGCGTCCGGCCATCCGGCGTCCTGGAGACGGACAAGAGCCTGACGCCGAAAGCTGCTGAGACGCTTCGGACCGGGATGCGGCGGCTCTACGCCGGAGCGGAAGGTGCGCACGGTACGATTGTGCTCGAGGAGGGCTTGAAGTGGAAAGCCGTGAGCCTCAACAACAACGACGCCCAGTTCTTGGAGACCCGAAAGTTCCAGGTCGCTGAGATCGCGCGGTGGTTTGGCGTTCCGCTCGCGAAGCTACAGGAAACCGAGAAGAGCACGAGCTGGGGCACCGGGCTAGAGCAGTTCAACCTCGCCTTCGTCAGCGATGCCATCGCGCCGCTGATCGTCAACTTCGAGCAGACGATCTCGCGCGACCTGATCCTGAACCCGCAACGGTATTACGCTGCGTTCGATCTAAAGGGATTGCTCCGCGCCGACTTCAAAACGCGGTTTGACGCCTACAAGATCCAGATCGAGGACGGCATCCTCTCGCCGAATGAGGTCCGCGAGATGGAGGACATGAACCCGCGCGATGGCGGGGACGTCTACGTCGATCCCAGCTTTGCTCCCACGCGGCGTACCGAAAGCATCGCAGGTGCGGCGCCTCCGGAAGGCGACCCGGAGCAGGGCGCTGGGCAGACCGGGCCTCCCGGTCCTGCTGGCGCTCCCGGTTCGGCTGGCGATCCTGGGCCGCAAGGTCCTCCAGGTCCTCCGGGAGCGCCCGGACCGCCGGGGCCGGAGGTCAAGGTAGTCGAGATGGTGGAAAAGAAACTGAGCCCGCGCGAGGATGCCGTGGTACGCGGAGTGGTGGAGAAGGTGGCCCGGCGCGAGATTGCGGCCATCGAGAAGTGGGCGCCGCGGTTCGCGGCCGATTCTGATGGCTGGACAAAGTGGGTCAAGGCCTACTATGCGAGCCATACCGTCACGCTCATGGAAGTCCTGCGCGTGGAGGTTGATTCGGCCGAGGAGTATGCAGACGCGCAACGGGATGCGCTCCTGGCCGGAGGCGTCAAGGTAATCGAGGCGTGGCCTGCGGAGCTGCCGGAGCGGCTCATGGCCATGGTGGAGGCAGATTGATGGAGCGATTTACCGAAGCCGAACTTCGGGAGATAGAACTGTTGGACGATTTCGCCGAGACTGCTTTCGGGCAGCGATTCATCGCCGAAGTCAGGCGGCTGCGCGGACTCTTGGTGCTGGCCGCAAAGAGCGATGCCGGGGAGCCATGGGCGGTTCTTGCCGAGATGCAGGCCATCGAGGAAGAATTGAAGGAGAAGTAATATGGCGGAAGGTGACGCCGGATCGCGATTGCTGAAAGTGGTGCTCTATCTCACCGAGGAACTGCTAGCCGAGTCGGATGAGGTTCTTGGAGGGGCACTCGTGCAGATTGTCCGAGGTGAGCACCAAGATGCAAAGGAACGGGCGAGAGAGACGAGGATCGACTGATGCGGGCACAGGTAGCCGAGTACATCGAGGAAACGCCATGGGCCATCCTGCCCTCGCGGCTCCGGCAATGGGTCGCGGCGTTGGCCTCCGATGAGCCCGACGAGCAGATCCGCGCGCGGTTCAACTCCGCGCCGCGCCCGGCGGCACAGAATGGTGCGGGCGTGGGGGTGGTCCAGATTGTCGGCCCAATTTCGCAGCGCACGACCTTGCTGGAGGCCCTGTTCGGCTTCGGCACGTCCACCAACAGCGTGGCGGCCCAGGTCAAGGCCCTCGTGTCCGACCCTGGTGTCAAGGCGATCGTGCTGGACATCGACTCCCCGGGCGGCTCGGTGTTTGGCGTGCAGGAGCTCGCCCAGATCATCCTCGACGCCCGCGACGTCAAGCCGGTGATCGCCATGGCCAACAGCCTGATGGCGAGTGCGGCATATTGGATTGGCTCGGCCGCCTCCGAAGTCGTGGCGAGCCCCTCGGCCATGGTGGGCTCGGTCGGCGTGGTCGTGGTCCACATGGACGAGTCGAAGATGCTGGAGATGATCGGGGTCAAGCCCACGTTCATCACGGCCGGGAAGTACAAGGCCGAGGGCGATCCGGCGCAGCCCCTCTCCGATGCGGCCCGCGAGCGGCTACAGGCGATGGTGGACCAGTATTATGCGGCCTTCGTGGGCGGTGTCGCTCGCGGCCGAGGCGTGCCCGTGGCACACGTGCGGACCGACTATGGCCAGGGGCGGCTGCTGACGGCGAAGGAGGCCCTGAGCGTGGGCATGGTGGATCGGATCGCCACCCTGGACGAGACGCTGGGCCGAGTGCTGAGCGGCAAGCGTGGCATGGGCGCCAGGGCGCTAGAGGATGCCATTCCGCTGATGGACGCGCCGAAGCCGACCGTGCCGGAAGAAAAGGAATGGCACGATCTTTGCGCTTCTGGCCGTGATGCGAGGGCGCGCCGGCTTGCGCTGGCCCGCCTGCGGTGAGAACCGGCCGGCCATCGATGCCACCAGGGAACCGGCTGAGTTACGTCTCCGTGCGCATCCCGGCAGAGGTGAGAGACGCCATCGACCGGCGGGCCATCCGCGAGCGCAAGAGCACAAGCGCCCTAGTGCGCCAGATCCTACAGGGTATTTTTAAAGTACAGAAGCTGCCAGTGACGCCGTAGAGTTCGTCCGTGACGTAGCAACGTTCCAGCCAATACTCGCGGCTCCAATGGGCGCGCGTGCGGATGGTCACCACAACCCTTTTTGTGGTGCCCGCACGGCGCCTTTTCCATTTCAGCGCCTTCCCGGGCACCTGGGAGCACTGAGATGGCGACATCCCGCATCAACCTCCTACGAGACCGCAAGGAAGTCCTGCTCAAAGAGCTGGAGCAGATCCAGGCCGAGGCAGGCGACAAGCCGTTGACGGAGGAGCAGAACACAGTTTTCGACGCCAAGATGGCCGAGGTCAAGGTCATCTCGGCCGACCTGAGCCGGTTCGATTCGCTCGTCCGAGAGCAGGAAGCCGCGGTCAACGCGGCCCCGCCTCCGGCCCCGACGAAGCCCGGCGAGCCCGGGAAGTTCATCCGGCTCGGGGAGCAGCTCCGGGCCATCGTCAAGGCATCCCAGCCGGGAGGGTACACGGATCCGCGGCTCTTCCAGGCCGCCTCCGGGCTGAGCGAGTCGGTCATGGCCGATGGTGGCTACCTCGTCCAGGTGGATTTCGCCCAGCAGCTGCTCCAGCGCACCTTCCAGCTCGGCCAGGTGATCCAGCGCATCAACATGCTTCAGGTGAGCGGCAACGCCAACGGCATGAAGATCAACGCGATCAAGGAGAATAGCCGGGTCAACGGCTCGCGCTGGGGCGGTGTCCAGGCCTTCTGGCAGGATGAGGCGGCCTCCAAAACGGCCAGCAAGCCCGAGTTCCGTCAGATCGACCTCAACCTGAAGAAGCTCACCGGTCTCTGCTACGCGACCGACGAATCGCTTCAGGACGCCACGGCCCTCGAGTCGGTCATCGCGCAGGCGTTCCCGCTGGAGTTCCAGTTCAAGCTCGAGGACGCGATCATCAACGGCCAGGGCGCCGGCCAGCCCCTCGGCATCATGGGTAGCGGCTCGCTGGTCACGGTGGCGATCGAGGGCACGCAGACGATTGCCAACACCGCCACCTTCCTGGCGACCAACCTCGCCAAGATGTGGGCGCGCCTCTATGCCCCCTCGCAGCAGAACGCCGTATGGCTGCTGAACCAGGATCTCCTGGCCAAGCTGTACGTGGCCACCCTCGGTGGGACGTCGGCCGTGTCGGGGATCTTCATCGCTCCGGGCCGGTTCAACGAGACGCCCTATGCAACCATCTTCGGCCGTCCGGTGATCCCCGTGGAGTACGCCCAGGCCGAAGGGACGCCAGGGGACATCCTCCTCCTCGATCTGAGTCAGTACGTGGGGATCCAGAAGGTCGGCGGCCTCACGTCCGCCTCTTCGATCCATGTGCGGTTCCTGAACGACGAGACGACCTTCCGTTTCGTCTATCGCTTTGACGGCGCCCCCGTCTGGAACACCCCCCTGACCCCATTCAAGGGCTCCGCGACCCAGAGCCCGTTCATCGCCCTGGCCACCCGTTCGTAAGAGCGGCAAGAGGAGAAAGAGAAGATCATGGCTTACCCATTCAGCCTTCCTCAGTTCTGCAAGATCACGGATGCCCTGGCACCCGCGACCGACGCGGCCGGCCGCTCGAGCCTGTACATCAGCTTGAAGAACTACCACAAGGCTTTCCTGGTGGTCCACATCACCCAGGGCAACGCGGCGACCATCCTGCTCACCGTCAACCAGGCCACGGCCATCGCCGGAACCGGCACCAAGGTGCTGGCCATCGCGGTGCCCATCTGGGCCAACCTCGACACGGTCGCAGCCGAGGCGCTCGTCAAGGCCACCGACGCGGTGAACTACACCACGGATGCGGGCGTCAAGAACAAGATCGTGGTGTTCGAGATCGATCCGGCCCGTCTCGACGTGGCCGGCGGCTTCGACTGCATCAACGTCTCCACGGGCGCCTCCAACGTGGCAAACATCACGCAGGCCATGTGGTACCTCATGCCCTCGCGCTACAACGAGTCCACGCCGCTGTCGGCGAGGCTCGACTGACCATGGGATTGGTGGCGCGGTCCAGAAAGGACCGCGCCACCACCTGACCGATGCTCTCGCTCATCACGCCACCGACCGTCGAGCCCCTCGCATGGGATGACGTCAAGGTCCGCCTGCGGCTCGACAATCAGAACGAGCGAGCGCAGATCGAGAGCCTGCTGATCCCGTCGGCGCGAAAGTGGGTCGAGAACTACACCAAGCGTCGGCTCATTACGGCGACGTATGAGCTCGCAATGCGCCGCTGGCCATCCGACGGCGTGATCCGTCTTCCGCTCTCGCCGTTGCAGAGCGTTACGGACATCAAATACATGGACATGGCCGGGGCATTGCAGACCCTGGCGGCCTCGGTCTACGTGGTGGAGACACCAACGGAGCAGACCGAGGAGGCAGGCCAGATCACCCTGGCCTATGGGCAAGTCTGGCCGCAGGCGCTGCCCCAAGAGAACTCCATCAAGGTGACGTTTGTGGTCGGGTATGGCGCTGCCGGATCGAACGTTCCGCAGCAATTACTGGATGCCATGCTCAAGCGGATTGCCGAATCCTTCGAAAACCGCGAGGAGCAGATCGCCGGGATGTCGGTTCGGAGCGCGGTGACGGCGGAGCAGCTCGCGGACGATTACCGCGTGCTCACGCTCTGAGGTGAAGCGATGAAGGTACGAATCATGAGCGGGAACCAACTCGGAGCAGTGATCGAGATGCGGCAGGACGAAGCCGAGGCCGCATTCGCAACAGGCTTCGGCGAATCCGCGGAGACCATCGACGCGCCGGTCATCGATGCAGAGCCGGCGAAGATCAACGCTGGAAAGAAGAAGAAGGGCGACGAAGAGTGAACGCAGGCGCCCTCGATAGACGGCTTCGCTTCGAGCGGGCCAGCGATACGCAGGGCCCTTCTGGGGAACCCTCGCGTACCTGGAGTCCGCTCATCGAGGTGGCCGCGCGCAAGCGCGAGCTCGGGGGCCGAGAGCTGTTCCAGGCTCAGCAGCTGGTCGCCAAGGTCGATACCGAGTTCCTGATCCGCTACCCGGTGGGGATGTACCCGTTCCCGACCCCGAGCGAGCTTCTCCGCCTCGTTTGCGAGGGTCGGACCTACGACATTACCCATGTCTCAGAGATCGGCCGTCGCGATGGCTTGCGGATCCTGGCCTTTGCCCGTGCCGATCAGGATGTCGCAGCATGAACGCCAAGCTCGTCGGCCTCGCCGACGTCCAGCGCGCCATCCGCGAGCTCGGGGAGTTCGCCGGGCCCCAGGTCTGCGAAAAGGCCCTGCTGCCGATCGGCAAGCGCCTGGCCCAGCGCATCTCCGAGAAGTTCGCCGCGGTGACGCACACGAGGACCGGGCGGACCCGCGACGATTTCACGGCGGCAGTGTCGAAGGAGGGCCGGGAGGCTGGCGTGACGAAGGTGCTCGTCGGCGCCAGGACGGGGAAGCGCGGCCGTGCCTACATCTCGAGCTTCCTGGAGCGCGGGACCGCCACCATCCGGGCGCGCCCGCATGTGCGGCCGGTCTGGGATGAGGAGCGGGGCAAGGTCCAAGGCGAGATCCGCTCGGCGCTGAAGCCGGCCCTCGAGGCGACCATCAAGCGCCTGTCGCGGTTCGCGCGCAGCAGGGGGGCCGCATGACGGCCGATCTGGCTGTCCGGACGCTTCTCCTGGCTAACGCCTCGGTCGCCGCGGTGGTGGCTGGGCACGTCTATCCGCTGGTCCTGCCACAGAACCCCCAGGGCCCTCCGAGCCTGCTCCCGGCGATCGTTTACCAGCGCGTCACGGTGCTTTCCGCAGTCGATCAGGACGGCAATGACGATGTCGTGGGCGTGCGCCTGCAGCTGGATCTCTGGGCCCAGACGTTTGATGCGCTGGCGAGTCTGCGGGCCCTGGTGTCAGCGGCCCTGAACGGCGCGACCAGCCCCGACCTCCAGGGCGTATTCAGCGAGTCGGAGCAGGACATGTACGACAGCGAGGTAAAGCTCTACCGGACCTCCATGGACTTCATGGCGTTCGAAGCGGCGGCTTGACCGCCACGAAGGGAGTCGTGATATGGCGCTCGTGAGTCGAGTCGGAATCAACATCTCGGCGCAGCTGACGGGAGCCGCGGGGCTCGTGGCCGACCTGGGCGCCCTTTCGGAGATCTTCAACACCGATCTCCTGAGCGGAGTCGCGGCCAACCAGGCCGACGTGCTCTACAGCACCCAGGCCACCATCCTCACGGCGGCCACGCTCTCGATCGACCTGAAGGGCGGCGGCCTGTTCGATCCCTTCGGTGTCGCGATCAACCCCGTCAAGCTCAAGGCCCTCTACATCAAGTCTGCCGTGGGCAACACGACCATCCTGACCCTGCTCGGGACGGCCAACGCGGTGCCCATCCTGGGCACGGTGGCCACCACGATGGCTCTGCTTCCGGGAGGCGTCTTCCTGTACACGGCGCCGCCGCTCGCGGGCGTTGCGATCACGGCCGGCACCGGCGACATCATCCAGATCGTCAACGCCGCGGGCGCCTCCGCCGTCGTCAACGTGATCATCCTCGGGACTTCCGCATAGTCCGGCGAGTACCTGAAAGGGAGAAGACGAAATGGCGCAAGCGAGAATCGGGTACCGCTCCAAGCTGGCCTACGGGAACTCGGACGGTCCGCCGGAGACCTTCACGGAGGTCGCCGCGCAGACCTCGTGCACGCCCGGCGATCCGATGTTCGACGAGGTTGAGACGACCAACCAGGACAGCCTTGCCTTCCGCAAGGAGTTTCTGCCCACGATGATCGACGGCGGCAACGTCACCGGCGATGGCAACTACGACCCGGCCGATGCCACCCAGGACCGGCTGCGTCAGTTGCGGGACGGCGGCACCGTGCAGAATTTCCGCATCAACGTCCGGGACGCCCCGAGCAACTCCATCATCCGGACGATCACCTTCGCCGGCTACGTCAAGGAGTTCTCGATCGACCAGCTGGCGCCCACCGCCGTGCAGAAGTACAAGTTTTCAATCCGCGTGACTGGCGCGGAGACCTGGGCCTAGCGCTTGAACCAGTACCAGGGCGAGACCCCGATCACCCTCGGCGGGAAGACCTATACCCTCCGCTTGACGACGAACCGCATGGCCCACCTCGAGCGGCTGCTCGACTGCCGCGGCATGCTCAACACTCGGTTGCTGGGGGCCGGCGCCGATACCGTGCGCGCGGCCCTCCACGTCTGCCTCACGGTGCCGGACAGGAAGGGCCCGCCGCTCATCAGGCCGCCGTTCACCCTGGACGACATGGGGGAGATGATCGACGAGGCCGGGGGGCTCCAAGCCGTTGCGGAGCCCTACTGGGAGCTGCTGGTCAACTGCGGCATCGCCGACCGGACCATGGCCGAGAACGCTGGGCTCATCAAGAAGAGCCCGGGCCCAAAAGCCGTCGCCGCAAGCCCCCCCGCGGAAGTCGAGGAACCAGTCGCAATCGGTTCGATCTAGGGGAGCTGCTCCGGACATGCATCCGCGACGGCATGCGGGCTGCGGAGTTCTGGTCCAGCACTCTCCCGGAGATCTACGCCTTCCTGGAGGGCTCCCGCCTGGCCGGAGAGGACGCGAGGGACCTCATGATCTCGGGGGCCTGGTACACGGAGGCCTTCGCGCGCCACAAGCAGTTGCCCGCCCTCTCGAAGGTGCTCCCCAAGCGTCAACAGCTGAAGCCGCGCCGCGTCCGGTGGCAGACGAAAGAGCAGCTGGAGGCGGAATGGCGCGCCTTCTTCGGGCGCCAAAGGACAGCGTGAGGTATCTCAGTGGCCGGTGAGGTCATCGGTAGCGCGGCGATCCAGCTCGAGATCGACCAGCAGAAGCTCAAGCAATCGAGCGATGCGTCCAGCGCGGTCATCGGCGCCGGGCTGAAGCGGTCGGAGCAGCTCGCCGCGGCCGGGATGGCCCGGATCCAGAAGCAGATCGACAGCCTCAACTCGACCAAGTCGCGGCAGGCGATGTTCGAGCTCTCGACCGCGGTCGAGAAGATGGGCGGGGTCTCCGCGCTCAGCGTCAAGCAGGTCGATCTCCTCCGCTCGCGGATCGACAGCCTGGCCGCCTCCGGCGCGAAGGTGCCGAAGAACCTGCTCGGTGCCCTCGAGGCCGAAGCCACCGCGGCGGGCAAGGCCCTGGCCGGGGTCCAGAGCAGCCTCGCTGGTAGCGCCGGCGGCATTGGCGGGGCGCTCTCTGCGATCGGCCCAGCCGGACTGATCGCGGGCGCCGCCCTCGGTGGCATGGCGCTGGCGGGCAAGGCCGCCGCCAACTCGATCGAGGCGGTCATCGCTCGCTCGGCCCACCTGGCCGACATCTCAGAGAAGACCGGACTCGGGACGGACGCCCTCCAGAAACTCGATTTTGTAGGCGCCCAGGTCGGCGTCACGCTCGAGGACTCCTCCGGGGCCATCATGAAGCTGCAGCGGAGCCTCGGCGAGGCCGCGCAGGGCAGCGAGACGGCCCGGAAGCACTTCGACAACATCGGCGTGTCGTGGAAGTCCCTCGTCGACGAGCATGACCCAACGAAGGTATTCCTCACGGTCGCGAGCGCCCTCCAGACGATTCCGGACCAGGAAAGGATGGTCGACGCCGGCGCCCAGTTGATGGGCAAGACGTTTAGCTCCGTGATCCCCCTGATCAAGCACATGGGCGAGGTGATGGACGCGCCCGTGGCCATCACCTCGGAGATGGTGACGAAGTTCGACGCCGTCGGCGATGCCGCGACGCGGCTCGGGGCGGCCATCACCGCATTGAAGCTCGGCATCGGCGTCTCGCTCTTCCAGGGGCTCACGGGAGGAGCCGACGCGGCCAAGGGCATCGACACCATTACGAATGCCGTGCGCGGGCTCGCCGTGATCCTCGCGAACCCGGCGCTACAAGCGTTCATTGCCTTCGTGGGTCGCGGCACGCAGATCGGTGCCGCCGTCGGTGCACTCGCGGAACTCGGCAAGCCCGAGCAGGGAGGCTTCCAATCGCAGGTCGACCGGACCCACATGCTCGCGGATACGGCCAAGCAAGCCCGGACCGAGCTGGCTCAGAAGTGGGCAGCCGGCGAGCCTCAGAGGGCCAAGGATCTCGCGGCCCAGAAGAAATTCGACGACGCCATCTTCGCGCTGGACGCCGAGGCGCGGGCGAAGGACGAATCGGCGCAGGACGAGTGGGCGAAGAAGGACGATTCCATCGCCAAGATGCTCTACGACTCCAAGCGTAGAGCCGTGCTCGCGTTCAGCGCCGAGGTCGAGAAGAGCGAGAAAAACCGGATCCGTGTGGCCAACGATGCCTACACGGCGGAGGAGAAGCAGCTTCAGGACGAGGCCGCCCTGGAGCACAAGCTCGCCCAGGATGCCCTCGACGACCTGAAGAAGGAGGAAGCGGCCAGACAGCAGAAGCTCAGAGACATACAGGAGATCGGGCAATCCCTGCAGATCCTGGGCGGAGCCGCTGGCGGCGGCCTCGGCGGGGCGATCAGCGCGATCGGCGGGGCGATCGAGGGCCTCGGTCACCAGGCCGTGAACACGCTTCAGAAGTTCGCCGCTGGGATTCGAGCCGCGGCCACCGCCGTCGAGGTCTTCCGCGCGGGCTCGGCCAAGGGCGGGGCGGCCGCTGGCGCTCAGGCCGGAGCTGCCTTCGGACCCGTCGGAGCGATCTTCGGCGCGGTGCTCGGCGGGATCATCGGCGGCTACGGCCAGCAGGCAATGAACGAGAAAGCCCTGATGGCCGGGAAGGTCCTGGGCCGGCACGTCACCGATGCGGAATTGAAGGGCTTCATCAAAGCGGCTGACGAGGCCGAGATCTCTCTTCATGACTACCTCGTGAAGCTGAAGGCAGACCAGGACCTGGCCGACGCGATCCAAAAGGAACAGGATGTGAAAGCGGGCCTCGCCACGGCCCAAGCCGGGCTCGACGCGATCTACAAGGCCCTCCCGGACCTCGCGGACACGCCAGAACTCCGGGCGGCCGTCGCCATCCTCGGCCAGAAGGTCGCGGACGCGATGGCCAAGGCTGGCCTCGGCTACATGGTCGGCGAGGGTCCGCTCAAGGACAGCAAGCAGTACGGGGCGGCGCAGACGGTGGCCGCCGGCGCCGCCCAGGTCGGGGCCGGCATGCGACAGGCCGGGATGGTGGACACCCAGTTCACGGCCGCGATGGGCGGCCTGGCGACCGACCTCCAGAAGCAGGCATATGACGCGGCGATCGCCGCCGGGCTGGCTCCCGCGGAAGCGACCAAGGCCGGCTTCGGAGCCATCGCCCCCATTCTGACGGAGCAGCTGAACGAATCGCTGGCCAGCGGGAACAAGCTGGACGCGAACACCCAGGCCCTGATCGACCAGGCGAAAGAGAACGGGATCAATATCGTCGCGGATCCCCTCCTCGTAGCGAACGACCTGGCGCGGAAGCAGCTCCAAGAGCTCCAGAAGATCGCCCACGATACCGGCCAGCCGATGCCGAATCCGCCAGGCGCTCCTCCGCCGCCTCCGACCGTGCCTGGGGATCCGAACTCTCCCAAGGGCGACCCGGACTTTCCTGCCGCCATGGGGCTCCGGCCGGCCGTCATGCGCGACATGGGCGGCGGCCTGGGCCCGCGGATCCAAACCCACGCCGGCGAACTCGCGGCGGTGATTCCGCGGTCGGCCGTGCGTCGTGGCCGATGGCGTCTGATCTCTGCTGCGAATGGCCTAGGCGACTGGTACGACCCCGGCGGCCGCGGGAGCGACGGTGCAGCCGGGGGCGCGCCGCTCGTCTTCAGCCCGACGATCAACACCCGCAACGTCTACGATCCCTTTGCCACCAAGGAGACGATCGACCGCGCGAATGCCGCCAGCAACAAGCAGCAGCTCCGCCAGCTCAAGGACCAGAGCGGCGCCGTCATGAACGAGCTGGACCGGACGATGAAGCGCCTGGGCTACCGGAAAGGCTGATCCGGTGGCCATGACCGCGGCCTTCCTCGCGGAGATGCGTCGTGAGGGGCGGGAGATCTACCCGCTCGCCGACGTGTTCTGGCAGGCCCGGTCAGGCGGCGTCCTCAGCACCGTCCCCGCCTACTACTCTAGCTCGCCATGCCTTCACTACAACCCGCTCATCGTCGAGGGCGGCTGGGGCAACGTGCGCAGCGGCTTCCAGCTCCGCCCGCCGGGCTCGCTCGAGCGCCTCACGACGACGCTGAAGCTGAACGACATCGATCGGTCGATCACCAGGACCCTGAAGGGCGCGTGTGACCAGCGTCGCGCCCGGATGCTCCTCCGGCTCGGAAGCCCAAGGCTCGCCACGTCGGACTGGTACACGTTCTTCGACGGCATCCTCGCGGACTGGACCTACGAGGGCGTGGACGTGACGCTGAACGCCGGCGTGGACGACCGCGCCTTGCAGGGGTTCGTCCCGAAGCAGCCAGTCCTCGCCGGGGCCTTCCGGGGCGCGCCGGCGACGTCCCTCGGGATCTTCTTGCCGTTCGTCTACGGCATCCACGACTCGTCGAGCCTCAGCGGCTCCGGCATGGTGCCCACCGTCTGCATCTCGTTCGACGCCACGCTCGGCTACCGCTATTGCCCCACGATCGGCCAGGCGCGCTCGGTCCCACGAGTGTATCTGAACAAGGTGTCGAAGACTATCGTCGCGGATCCGCCCGGCGCCGGCCAGGTCTCGATCACCTACCCCATATACGGCGGCCTCCAGGTCACGTCGATCAACTTTGGCACCGCGCCGGCGGCGACCGACGTCGTGACGTGCGACATCGAAGGCCTCACCGTCGATGGTACGACGACCGGCGCCGTGATCCTGAACCCGGTCGAACAGTTCAAGCACCTCCTGGTCAACTTCGCTTTCGGCGACTGGCGCTCCGGGGCGTGGCTCGCGGATTCGACGGCGCCGATCGACGCCGCCTCCTTCGCGGTGGCCAGCACGTACGCGGCCCAGCTGCTCTACGAGGGATCGAAGGTCTACGGGGGCTCGACGACACCCATTGTCGTTGGTCAAGTGGTTCAAGACTTCTTGCAGAGCCATCCGATGCTGCGGCTCTACTGGGCGCCGACGGGGAAGCTCAGGTGCATCGCGCTGGATCACCGCTACTTGGGCTACCTGGATGCCCCATGGATCAAGGAGGAACAGGATCTCTCCGAGGGCTCGTCGCTCGTGCAGCCGGTGGACGGCTCTTCGGTCATGCAGCGCGTGAACCTGTCCTACCTGCGGGGCGAGGCCGATGGGAAATACTGGTCCTCTCTGGCGGTCCAGGACCTGCGGGTCGTGGAGAAGACGGCCGAGTCGCTGCAGTGGCCCTGGTCGTCATCGAGGTACGTGTGACCGCGGTCTCCGGCCAGCTCTATCCGAAGAGCGACAACGCCAACGCGGGGGCCCCGTTCTCACCGAACGACAACGCCGGCAACGGCTGGACGGTGAACCCGGGATACAGCATCGTCGACGACCCGAAGGGGTCACCGGACGATTCCGCCGGCAACTACGGATACGAGACCGCCGTCTTCAGCGTCACGACGCACATGTCGGCCGAGTGGGACCTGACTGCTCCTCCCTCCGGAGTCACGATCACCGACCTCACGATCACGGCTCGTCTGAATGCCTCCTCGCTGAACGCCAACACGCACACCCTGACCAACATCAAGGCGTTCGTCCGGCCAGGAGGGGTTGGGACCAGGGACAAGAAGACGCTCGGGAGCGGCTCCCTGGTGAGCGGGACGGGTGCCAGTCCGACCGGATGGACGGTCATGGTTACGGTCCCCTGGACGGTGAACCCGAACACGGGGATCGCGTGGACGATCCCCGACCTACAGAGCCTGGTGATCGGGATCCAGTGGGATGACATCGACTCCGGCGGCTCGAGCATTCCGCTCGGGTACGTCAGCCAAGTCTACGTCGATTGGACCGGGACGACGATCGCCCAGACCACCGAGCGGTTCCGCGCGATGGGCTCGGCCGTCCTGCGCATGCTGCGCAAGCCTTTCGAGCCCACGACCGTCATCACGGACGCGGAGTTCGCTGACATCAGCCCCGGCGACCCCTTCGTTGTGGACCACCAGCTCGGGCCTGCCGCTGGCGCCGCCCAGGCGATCGCGCTGACCCCCGCCATCGGCTGGGGCAAACAGAAATGGTCGCGCCGCGACCACATTTGCTTCGGGAACACCCTCCACCCCGAGCTCCTCGAGGTGGACGTCGAGGGGTGGGACGCCCGGGCCTTCCGCGCGCGGCTGTGGGCGGTGTTCAAGCACGACCTCGGCTACTCCGACGAGGCCCAGGGAATGGTATGGCTCGACTCCGGCGGTGGCCGGACGTTCACCAGGCCGGCCCAGGCCGGCTACGTGCTGAAGCAGAGCCAGGACATCCTGTACGCTCAGGTTCCGGCAGACTTTCCGAAGTGGGACACCGAGGGGCTCAGGATCGAGGACGGCGGCGATACCAACCGAATCCTGAACTCGTCCTTCTCGCAGGGCTCCGGCACGACCTTCACGAACTGGACATGGAGCGGCGCCGGCACGATCGTCGAGGACCTGGTCAACTTCCTGTTCGACGCGGCCGGGCTCAGGCGCGCCTGCCGGCTGACCCAGGGGGCGAACACGACGGGTTTCATGACCGCGGCGGCCACGGCCGCGACGAGCGATGCCTACATCCGGATCCGCGCGATCGGCAGAATGCTCGCCGCCGCCTCCGCCGGGCTCGGCATTCCCCAGGTGCGGGTGTCGCGCAGCTCGGACGGGAAGTACTGGAACGACACGACCGGGACCTGGGATGTCGCGACCACCAACAACGTGATTGCCCCGGGCACCGTGGGGGGATTCGACTGGGCGTCGAAGCTGATTCCCACCTCCGGGAGCAACACCTATACCGCCCTTCTTGGCTTCTTCGGAACGAACGGCCTCGGCACAGGCGCCTCGGTCGTCCTCCAGGAATTTGAGATCACGACCGGCACCCAGGCCCAGATGGTGGCCATACGCTCTCCGCTCGTGACGACTACGGCGGCCGTCACGCGAGTCGCGGACAGTTTGCTCGCCCAGAACAACGCGGCCGCTCGATGGTGGGATGCAAGCACCCGCGGCGGCACGGTCTTCGTTCGGCTCAAGACGCTATGGGCGCATTCGGATTCCGCGGATGGCGACTATAGATGGATGCTCTTCATGGGCACCATCGGACTCAAGACCGAGTTCATGGGCTATCGCCGTGTCAATTCCGGGCTCGGGGAGTGGGTGTTTCGACGCCGGTTCGATGGCAGCACCGTCTACGATGCGGTGGTCCAGGTTTCCGGGGCACAGTTCCCAACCTACCTCTCCGAAAAGAAGGTTGCCTTTCGCTGGATCGGGCCGGATCAGGAACTGGGCCTGCCGGCCTACACGCTGACGATGTTCGCCGAGGGAATCAGCGGGAGCACTCTCGGCGTCGCGCAAGACATCGCGACCAACACGGACGTGCTGTTCTCGGCCATTACTTTTGGGCTCCACGACAACATCATCGCCGAGGTGGAATCGGTAGACTTCTGCCTGACCGACGATGAGATAGCTGCCCGTCTGGGCTAGGGGAGTGGTGCCATGCCGTACTACATGCTGACGGGCGAGGCCCTGAACGCGATCGACGTCCAGCTCCCCTCGAGCCACGTGGTGATGGCGCCCACCGGCACGGATGCGCTCTACCCGCTCGCCCAGATGTTCGATGGCAAGCCCTACTTGGCAACGAAGTGGATCGGCGCGGGGGCCGACCCGCGGGTCACCGTGGACCTCAACCAGATTCCCGGTGATGGCGAAGGACCGGGGTCGGCTCCGGCTACGAGCTACAGCGGGGTGTGGACCGCGGACGTCGGGACGATCGCGGTGGAAGGCACCATCAAGAACAGCGGAGCAAGCTCGATCAAGCTGACCGGCGTCGGGGCACAGTGCCACGTGGACATTCTCGTGCGCGCCGGTCAGAAGCGGAAGGCCGAATGGGCGCTCTATGGGAACACCGTCGCGACCAATTTTCAGGTCACCAACCTTCACACTGGGAAGAACCTATTTCCGGATGGCTCATGGGGTGCCCTGGGTACCCTGCTCGATTCCCAGGTCGCGGCGTCGTGGAAAACCGGCAGCATCCAGTATCAGGTCGAGAGCCTTGCTGCATGCGGATCGTCGCCGCTCGTCTGGCTTCGTTTCACGTTCATCAGCCAGGGTGCGACGCCAGCGTACATTGACGACATCCTGGACTATCCCGCCGTGGACTTCGCCGGCTGCTTCGGCACGCAGAACTGGGACCCCGTGCTCGCGCCCCAGCTCCGATCCTCCACGGACAACTTCAGCGGGTCCGACGTGCTCCAGGGTGCGATGACCTTCGCGAAGCCGGTGGTCTCCGTGCGGCTGGCCGCGCCAGTCTACAACCGCTGGTGGCGGCTGAAGCTTCTCGGCACGCCCCGCGTGGCTCCCGGTCTGGGCGAGTTCGTCCTCGGCCAGGCGCAGCTCCTGCAGAGAGCGCCCCAACTGGGCCCGAAGGTGTCGTGGATCGAGGCTGGCCAGATCCGCCGCGGCGCCATCAGCGGGGCGACGAGGGCGCGGAACATGGGGCCCTGGCCCACGCGCGACGTCCAGATGTCCTGGCGGTTCAAGGACCAGGCGAGCTTCCGGCAGTTCCGCGACGAGCTGTTCCGCGGCAGTCGCGGCGGGGCCATCCCCACGATCCTGATGGCCACCGATGCCACCCAAGGCCTCGACTACCCGGTCTTCGGAATGCTCTCCGAGACCTTCGCCGGCAAGCGGATCGCGACCACCGGCATCGAGGTGTGGGACGTGGACGTGGAGATCAACGAGCAACCATTCCCGAGCTTGTGAGGAGGGCCATCAGATGGCGTTGCCAGAAAAAGCGGCGATCGAGGCGGACTACACGGCGAGCCTGGCGGCTCTCCGCGCCATCACCCAGCCCCAGAAGGACGCAGCGTTCGCCCCCTTCGGGGCCTTCGTGACGCAGTGCACGGAGGCCCTCATCAAGCTCCAGTGCCGTGAGCTCGTCGACGGGCGCGTCCCGAACGTGGTGACCCAGGCGGCCACCCTGAACGATATCCAGAACGCCCTGGCCAGGGCGAAGGTCGGGATCGACAGCTTCATCGCGTCGATGCCCGACTAGCGCACGATCAGCCCCCGGACGTTCCAGGCGGCCGCGAGGCCCCGGACGATCAGGCCGACCTTCGCCCACTTCCGCGCCTTCTCTGGATCCTTCCCCGCGATATCATGGAGGGCCCAGCACCCGAGGGCGCCGATGCCGACGCGGACGGCGCGATTGCCCAGGAGGGGCGTGAACTCGCGTCCGCCGCGGGCGAGGATCAGCTCTGTCGTCGTGAGATCGGCCGCGGTGAGGGCGCAGACGAGGTTGGCGTCGTGGTGGGCGTCGCGGGCGTCGTAGCCGCGGACGGGCGTGACGAGCTGCACGGCGGGCAACGGCGGGCCGCAGGGCTCGGCCTGGGCGACACCGGCAAGG
>Ga0193712_1000030_pt1 | contig 20075 bp, 33 predicted proteins | sample H3a1metaG_FD_143053 | JGI IMG/M metagenome (GOLD analysis project Ga0193712, IMG submission 143053) | Soil microbial communities from a riparian zone of the East river system, Colorado, United States - H3a1 | ecosystem: Environmental > Terrestrial > Soil > Riparian zone | place: USA: East River... | reverse complement strand
GATGCTCGAGATCAGTATGAAATCCGTACTCACAAGAGATTAATTGATATTGTCGAACCTACTGAAAAAACAGTAGATGCTTTAATGCGATTAGATTTAGCGGCAGGTGTAGATGTACAAATCAGCCTTGATTGATAAGAGAATCAGGTGATTAATGGGGGTTAAAATGATTGGTGTCATAGGAAAAAAACTTGGTATGACTCGTATTTTTAGTAAAGAAGGAATTTCTATTCCTGTTACTGCAATCGAAGTTCAAGATAATCGTGTTACCCAAGTAAAAAGCATGCAATCAGATTATTATAAAGCTATTCAAGTTACAACAGGAATTAAAAAATTAAATCGATTAAAAAAACCAGAAGCAGGTCATTTTATAAAATCTGGCGTTAAAGTTGGTCGTGGTTTATGGGAATTTAGAATCTTTGATAATCAAGAATTTCAAGTTGGATCAGTAATTAATGTCAATATTTTTAATAATATTAAAAAAGTAGATATTACTGGATTATCTAAGGGAAAGGGATTTGCTGGTACAGTAAAACGATGGAATTTTCGTACTCAAGATGCTACCCATGGAAATTCATTATCTCATCGTGTACCTGGTTCGATTGGCCAAAATCAAACTCCAGGAAGAGTTTTTAAAGGAAAAAAAATGGCAGGTCATTTAGGTAATGTTCGTGTTACAGTACAAAGTTTAAAAATTATTAAAATTGATATCAATCGTAATCTACTGTTAATAAAAGGTTCGGTTCCTGGTGTTACTGGTGGAGATCTTATTATTAAACCAGCTATTAAAACATAAGGAATATAGAATGGAATTATTGATTAAAGATGAAAAAATATTATTTAATGTTTCTGAATTAATTTTTGGTTGTTGTTTTAATAAAGCATTGGTACATCAAGTGATTACAATGTATCAGAACTGTGGACGTCAAGGGAGTAAAGCTCAAAAAAATCGTTCAGAAGTGTCTGGTTCTGGTAAAAAACCATGGCGTCAAAAAGGTACTGGTAGAGCAAGAGCAGGATCCTTTAGAAGCCCGTTATGGCGATCTGGTGGCGTGACATTTGCTGCTAAATTTAAAGACTATACACAAAAAATCAATAAAAAAATGTATCGTGGTGCTATGAAAAGTATTTTTTCAGAATTAGTGCGTCAGAAACGTCTTATACTTTTTAAAAAATTTTCTTTGCCATATCCTAAAACAAAATTATTAGTAAGCAAATTAAAAACTTTAGGTTTAGAAAATGTTTTAATAATTACTCATCAAATTGATAATAATGTATTTCTAGCAGCTCGTAATTTATATAAAGTTGATATTTGTAATTTTGGATTTATAGATCCAGTTAGTTTAATTGCTTATGAAAAAGTAATTATTACTACTGACGCAATTAGTAAAGTAGAGGATATGTTGTCATGATTAGTGAAGATCGACTATTCAGGATATTGCTTGCTCCTAGAACATCAGAAAAATCATCTATGTTTATGGAAAAAACTAATACTATAATATTTAAAGTAATACGTAATGCAAAAAAAATAGAAATTAAACGTGCAGTAGAAAAAATATTCAAAATAGAAGTACAATCAATAAATACTCTGGTCGTAAAGGGCAAAAAAAAGCGTAAAGGGAATAAAATTACTGGTCATAAAAATTGGAAAAAAGCTTATATTACTATAAAAAAAGGTCAAAATATGAACTTAATAAGTAATATTGATTAGTTTTAGGGGTAAATGAATGACAATTATTAAGTGTAAACCGACATCTCCTGGTCGTCGTCATGTAATTAAAGTAATTAATAAAGAATTATATAAAGGCAAACCTTATTCTGCATTAATAGAAAAAAAAACGCAAACAGGCGGTAGAAATAATAATGGTCGTATTACAACACGACATATAGGTGGAGGACATAAAAAAAAATATAGAATTATTGATTTTAAAAGAAATAAAGATGGTATTGAAGGTTCTGTAGAACGTTTAGAATATGATCCTAATCGATCAGCTAATATTGCCTTAATATTATATAAAGATGGAGAACGAAAATATATTATTGCACCGAAAAATTTAAATATTGGTGATCCAGTTATCTCTGGCGTGCATGCAAATATTAAGATTGGTAATACATTACCATTAAGTAATATTCCTATTGGAACATTAGTGCATAATATAGAAATGAAGCCTGGTAAAGGTGGTCAAATTGCACGATCAGCTGGTAGTTTTGTACAATTAGTCGCTCGTGAAGGATCTTATGTTACATTAAGGTTAAGATCTGGTGAAATGAGAAAAATTGAATCAAAATGCAGAGCAACAATTGGTGAAGTGGGTAATATAGAACATATGTTAAAAGTTTTAGGTAAAGCAGGAGCTTCGAGATGGAGAGGTATTAGGCCTACTGTGAGAGGAACAGCAATGAATCCAGTAGATCATCCACATGGAGGAGGAGAAGGTAAAAATTTTGGTAAACATCCTGTTACACCTTGGGGTATGCAAACTAAAGGAAAGAAAACTAGAAAAAATAAACGTACTGATAAATTTATCTTGCGTAGTCGAAATAAATAATATTAATTAGGATAAAAAATGCCACGTTCTCTAAAAAAAGGTCCTTTTATCGATTATAGTTTATTAAGAAAAGTAGAAAAAGCTGTAAAAAATAAAGATAAAAAACCTTTACGTACTTGGTCTAGACGTTCTACTATTTTTCCAAATATGATTGGTTTAACCATATCGGTGCATAATGGTCGTCAACATATTCCTACTTTTATTACTGAAGATATGGTAGGACATAAATTAGGAGAATTTTCTATAACTCGTACTTACAAAGGCCATGCTGCTGATAGAAAAGTAAAAAAACGTTAGTTTAAAAGAGGAATATATGGAAGTTTTAGCTCAACATCGTCAAGCGCGTGCTTCTGCACAAAAAATTCGTTTAGTGGCTAATTTAGTTCGTAAACAAACTGTACAACAGGCTTTGTATATACTCGATTATTCTCCTAAAAAAGCAGCATTGTTAGTTAAAAAAGTTTTAAAATCAGCTATAGCTAATGCTGAGCATAATAATGGTGCAGATATAGATAACTTAAAAGTAAAAAATATTTTTGTTAATGAAGGTCCAACTATGAAACGAATGATGCCTCGTGCGAAAGGACGTGCTGATAGAATTTTAAAGCGCACTAGTCATATTACTGTAGTTGTTTCTGATCGATATTAAGATTTTGGAGACAAGTCATGGGTCAAAAAGTAAATCCTAATGGCATGCGACTAGGTATAATTAAGTCTTGGAGTTCTGTTTGGTTTGCAAATTCTAAAGAATTTGCTAATAACTTAGAAAGTGATTTTAAAGTCAGACAGTTTTTAAAGAAAGCATTACACAAGGCTTCTGTATCTCGTATTGTCATTGAACGTCCTGCTAAAAGTATTCGTATTACTATTTATACTGCAAGACCTGGTATCGTTATAGGAAAAAAAGGAGAAGATGTAGAAAAATTAAGGATGACTATAGCTCGTATTACTGGGGTATTAACACAAATAAATATTGCAGAAATCAGAAAACCAGAATTAGATGCAAAATTAGTAGCTGATAGTATAAGCTCTCAATTAGAAAGAAGAATAATGTTTCGTCGCGCGATGAAAAGAGCTGTACAAAATGCTATGCGTCAGGGATCACAAGGAATAAAAGTAGAAATTAGTGGTCGTTTAGGTGGTACTGAAATAGCAAGAAAAGAATGGTATCGAGAAGGTAGAGTACCATTGCATACATTGCGAGCGGATATTGAATATGCTGCTTCAGAAGCACAAACTACTTATGGTATTTTAGGTGTAAAGGTATGGATTTTTAAAGGGGAGATTTTAGGTGGTATGGCTGCTGTTAAGGCTTTAGAAAGACCATTTTCTCAACCTAAAAAGCAATATCGAAAATATCGAAAAAAGGGAGAAATGTAATATGATGCAGCCAAAACGCACTAAATTTCGTAAAATGCATAAAGGACGTAATCGTGGTTTATCTATTGATAATAATATTGAATTTGGAATATTCGGATTAAAAGCAATCGATAGAGGTCGTTTGACAGCACGTCAAATTGAAGCAGCACGAATAGCTATTACACGTTGTGTGAAACGTCAAGGAAAAATGTGGATAAGAATTTTCCCCGATAAACCTATTACACAAAAACCATTAGAGGTGCGAATGGGGAAAGGCAAAGGTAATGTTGAATATTGGGTAGCATTAGTACAACCTGGAAAAATCTTATATGAAATAAATGGTCTTTCTGAAGAATTATCTCGTACAGCATTTAAATTAGCAGCTGCAAAATTGCCTATTAAAACTGCATTTGTGACTAAAATGGTGATGTGATAATGAAATTGAATCAATTACGTAAAAAAAACATTAAAGAACTACATGTTGAACTATCGCATTTATTACGAGAACAATTCAATCTTCGTATGCAATCTACATCCGGTAAATTAAAACAATCACATCTTTTAAAACAAGTGAAAAAAACTATTGCTCAAGTAAAAACCTTGTTATCTGAAAAGGACAATACTGATGATTGAAAAAAAATCTAAAACACAAGGTTATGTTATTAGTAACAAAATGCAAAAATCTGCTGTAGTAACAGTTGAACGTTTTATTAAACATCCGATTTATAAAAAATTTATTAAACGTACAACAAAATTACATATTCATGATGAAAAAAATGAATGTTCGATTGGTGACAAAGTAGAAATTCGTGAATGTCGTCCAATTTCTAAAACAAAATCTTGGATTTTAATTCGTGTTATTGAAAAATCTATTCTATAGGATAGTGTTATGATCAACATGAATAAATATATACTGTAATATTCATGTTGATCACAATATATTAATATAATAAATTTTTATAAAATATATTATATGTTATTAGTTTATTAATATTATTAAAGGATATATATGATTCAAGAGCAAAGTATTCTAAACGTTGCTGATAATTCAGGTGCGCGTGCTGCAATGTGTATTAAAGTTTTAGGTGGGTCTCGAAGAAGATATGCTGGTATTGGTGATATTATTAAAGTTACTATTAAAGAAGCTATACCAAGGGGTAAAGTTAAAAAAGGAGAAGTACTGAAAGCTGTAGTGGTACGTACTAAATATGGTATTAGAAGACAGGATGGATCTATTATTCGGTTTGATACTAATGCATGTGTTATCTTAAATAATACCAATGAACAGCCGATAGGCACTCGTATTTTTGGACCAGTAACACGTGAATTGCGGACAGAGAAATTTATGAAAATTATTTCTTTAGCACCCGAGGTACTATAAATAAAAATAAAGGATTGTTATAATGGCTGCCAAAATAAAATGCAATGATAAAGTAATAATATTAACAGGCAAAGATAAAGGGAAAGTGGGTATTGTAAAAAGTACACTTTCTAAAAATAAAGTCATTGTCAATGGTATTAATATAGTAAAAAAACATCAAAAACCTATTCCTGATCAAAATATTCCTGGTGGAATCATAGAAAAAGAATTAGGTATTCACATTTCTAATGTAGCTATCTTTAATACTTTTACAGAAAAATCAGATCGTATAGGTTTTAGATTTGAAAAAGGTAAAAAAATTCGTTTTTTTAAATCTAATAAAAAAAAATTAAATAATTTGGAGATTGATAATGGTAAGATTGTATAATTATTATAAAAGTAATGTTGTACAAACTCTTATGCTTAAATTTGGTTATAGTTCTATTATGCAAGTTCCTAGAATGGATAAAATTACTTTAAATATGGGAGTAGGTGGTGCTATTACCGATAAAAAAATACTTGATCAGGCAGCATTGGATCTATCGTTAATTGCAGGACAAAAACCTTTAATTACTACAGCACGTAAATCTGTTGCTGGTTTTAAAATACGTTATGGATATCCTATTGGATGTAAAGTAACTTTACGTGGAAAACGAAAATGGGATTTTTTAGATCGTTTAATCAGTATAGCTATTCCTCGTATCAGAGATTTTCGTGGTTTATCTGAAAAATCATTTGATGGTCGGGGAAATTATAGCCTTGGAATCCGTGAACAAATTATTTTCCCGGAAATTGATTATGAAAAACTTGATCGAATACGCGGTTTGAATATTAGTATTACTACTACAGCTAATTCTGATGAAGAAGGATATTCTCTTTTATCAGCTTTTCATTTTCCATTTCGAAAATAAAATATAGGAATTTATATGGCTAAACAATCAATGAAAGCGCGTGAAATTAAGCGTATTAAATTAGCTGCTAAATTTTTTTCAAAACGTGTAGAGTTAAAGGCAATTATTGCTGATTTAACTAAATCGAAAGATGCGCGTTGGAATGCAGTGCTAAAATTACAAATGCTACCGCGTGATTCCAGTCCTTCACGTCAACGTAATCGCTGTCGTCAAACAGGTCGTCCACATGCTTTTTTACGAAAATTTGGATTAAGTCGTATTAAAGTACGTGAAGCAGCAATGCGCGGAGAAATTCCAGGATTAAAGAAAGCTAGTTGGTAATAATTTTTAATAATTGTGATATTTATTAGGAGTAAAATATATGAGTATGCAGGATCCTATTGCGGATATGTTCACTCGTATCCGAAATGGTCAAAGATCTAATAAATTATTAGTAGTAATGCCATCTTCTAATGTAAAGTTATCGATCAGTAGTGTTTTAAAAAAAGAAGGTTATATTAAAGATTATACCGTTCAAGGTAAAATAAAACCACAATTGGAAATTATACTAAAATATTTTCAAGGTAAAGGGGTGATAGAAAACATTCAGAGAATTAGTCGTCCTAGTTTACGCATATACAAAGATAAAAATAATGTACCAAAAGTAATGTCTGGATTGGGTATTGCTATTATTTCAACCTCTAAAGGTGTAATAACTGATCAAAAGGCTCGTCAATTAGGTCTCGGTGGTGAAATTATTTGTTATGTTTCTTAAAAATGGAGAAAAATATGTCTCGTATTGCCAAACGTCCTATTTTTATTCCTTCGGATATAGAGATTCTTTTAACAGATACAACTTTGTCTATTAAAGGCAGTTTGGGGCAATTGATGTATATAATCAATAAAAGTGTTATTATAGAAAATAATAATTCATGTTTATTTTTTAAAGCGAATTCTAATTTTTTAGACGGATGGTCACAAGCTGGAACAGCACGAGCATTAGTGTATTCAATGTTAATAGGTGTTACTAAAGGATTTATAAAAAAATTACAATTATTTGGTGTAGGATATCGTGTAACAATGATAGGTAATAATATTATTAATATGTCATTAGGTTATTCTCATATTATTAAATATATATTACCTACTGGTATCGTTGCAGAATTGCCATCTCAAACTGAGATTATTTTGAAAGGAATCAACAAGCAGCTTGTAGGACAAGTAGCTGCTAATCTTCGTTCTTATCGTGTACCAGAACCTTATAAAGGAAAAGGTATTCGTTATGAAAATGAGATAATACGTGTAAAAGAGGCGAAAAAAAAGTAAAATGATAGTTAATAAAAACAAAAAAAAATCTAGAATACGTCGAGGGTTGAGAACACGTTGTAAGTTAAAAGAATTAGGAGTGATTCGTCTCGTTGTACATCGGACTTCTCGTCATATTTATGCACAAATTATTTCATCTATTAATTCTACGGTATTAGCTGTAGCGTCAACATTAGAAAAAAATATATTAAATCAATCTTGTTATACTGGGAATAAAATAGCTGCAGGTATTATTGGAGAAAAAATTGCCCAACGTGCTTTAGAAAAGGGTATTTTTAATGTTTCTTTTGATCGTTCAGGATTTAAATATCATGGTCGCATTCAAGTATTAGCAGAATCTGCACGTAAATCTGGATTAATTTTTTAAGGATAAAATGGTTATGATTAGTATTGAAAAAACAGTAAATATAGATTTTAAAGAAAAGTTAATTACGGTTAATCGTGTATCTAAAACAGTAAAAGGTGGTCGAATATTTTCTTTTACTGCTTTAACCGTAGTAGGTAATGGCGCAGGAAAAGTAGGATTTGGATATGGTAAAGCACGTGAGGTACCTGCTGCTATTCAAAAAGCTATGGAAAAAGCGCGTAGTAATATGATTAATGTCGCTATTAAAAACGGTACTTTACAACATCAAATTAAAAGTTCATATACTGGATCTTGTATATTTATGAAACCGGCGTCTAAAGGTACTGGTATTATTGCAGGTGGAGCGATGCGCGCTATTTTAGAAGCAGTAGGCATTCATGATGTTTTAGCAAAAACATATGGTTCGACTAATCCTATTAATGTAGTAAGAGCCACAATGAATGGATTAGAAAACATGCAGTCTCCAGCAATGATTGCTGCTAAACGAAATAAACGTATTGAAGATTTCATAGGATAAAATATAAAAAATGAAGAAAATGATAAAAATTACTCAAATAAAGAGTTCTATTGGTCGTTTATCAAAACATAAAGCGACTTTAATAGGTTTGGGTTTACGTCATCTTGGACATACGGTAGAACGAGAAGATACATTATCGATTCGTGGTATGATCAAAATTTTATCTTATATGTTAAAGATACAGGAATGATAAAAATGTATTTAAATACTCTTTCGTTATTGAAAACATCTCGTCAAAAAAGAAAACGGATAGGAAGAGGTATTGGATCTGGTTATGGAAAAACAGCTGGAAGAGGACATAAAGGACAAAAATCACGTTCAGGTGGTACAGTGAATCGTGGTTTTGAGGGAGGTCAAATGCCTTTATATAGACGTATTCCTAAATTTGGATTTATTTCTCGTCAAAAAAACCTTACGACAGAAGTTCGTTTATCAGATCTTTCAAAAATATCATCAAAAACAATAACATTAACAGTTTTAAAAGATTGTAATATAATTAATAAACATATTAAAAATGTCAAAATTATTCTTTCTGGTATGATTTCTATTCCTATTAGAATATGTGGTTTACGTGTTACAAAAGGTGCACGTAAAAAAATTGAATCTTGTGGCGGTACAATAGAGAAATCAATAGAGTAGATAATATGGTTAAAAAATTAGGATTAGATTATCCAATTTCTAATAGTAATTTTAACGAACTGAAAAAACGAATCATGTTTGTTATAATTGCGTTGATTATTTTTCGCATTGGTTCTTTTATTCCCATTCCTGGTATTGATGCAACAATTTTATCTACATTATTAGAGCGACAACAAGGCACAGTATTTGAAATGTTTAATGTTTTTTCTGGTGGAGCGTTAAGTCGTGCTTCTATTTTTACATTAGGGATTATGCCATATATTTCTGCTTCAATTGTGATTCAATTGTTAACATTAATTCATCCTAGATTAATAGAAATGAAAAAAGAAGGAGAATTAGGACAACGTAAGATTAATCAGTATACTAGATATGCTACTTTAATATTATCAACGTTACAGTCTATTGGTATTGCTATTAGTTTACCTAATATTCCAGGTTTACATGCATTGGTAATACATCTTGATTTATTTTTTTATTTTGTCGCAGTTATTAGTTTAGTAACCGGTACTATGTTTTTAATGTGGTTAGGTGAATTAATTACTGAAAAAGGTATTGGGAATGGTATTTCGATAATTATTTTTTCTGGAATTATATCTGGATTACCATCATCAGTATTGCAAACTATAGAATCAGTACGATTAGGTAATTTACATTTTTTATTAATTTTTTTCTTTATGTTTTTTATATTTTTAGTTACTTTCTTAGTAGTTTTTATTGAACGTAGTCAACGAAAAATTGATGTGCAATATGCAAGACGTCAACAAGGGAGACGTATGTATGCAGCACAAAATAGTTATTTGCCATTAAAAGTAAATATTTCAGGGGTTATTCCTGCAATATTTTCATCAAGTTTAATTTTTTTCCCAGCAATGATTGCATCTTTTTTTGGTAGAATAACTCATAGTAATGAATTAATAACAATATTATCGTATTTACAACCTACAAAACCTGTATATATGTTCATTTATACTTTTTCAATAGTATTCTTTTGTTTTTTTTATACAGGATTGATCTTTAATTCTCGAGATACAGCTGAAAATTTAAAAAAATCAGGTGCTTTTATTCCTGGTATTCGTCCTGGAAAGCGTACAGCAAAATATATTAATAAAATAATGTTGCGTTTAACATTAATTAGTGCAATATATATTGTTTTTATTTGTTTAATTCCAGAATTAATAAAAATTATTTTCAATGTGCCTTTTCATTTTGGTGGTACATCACTGTTAATTGTAGTGGTAGTCATTATCGATTTTATATCACAAGTACAAACTTTAATAATGTCTACAAAATATGAATCTGCTTTAAAAAAATCTAAGTTAAATTTTAAAAATATATATAATCGGTAATGTATAATCTATATAAAATGGAGAATGCCATGAAAGTCAGAGCTTCTGTAAAAACATTATGTCGTAATTGTAAAGTAGTTAAAAGAAATAATGTTGTACATGTTATTTGTACACATGAGTCTAAACATAAGCAACGTCAAGGATAATATTATCTTTTAATATTATATACTTAATATTAAAAGATTGAAAAATCATTTTATTATGATTAATTTCGTTCTTATTGTAACATATAATTTTTTAATATATTAAGCATAACTTTGCATCAAAAAAAATAAAACAACATTATAGGTGAGTGAAATAATGGCGCGTATTGCAGGCATAAACATTCCTGATCATAAACATATTGTAATTGCATTAACATCTATATATGGTATTGGTAAAATTCGTTCTAGATGGATTTGTATATCATCTAGTATTAAAGAAAATATTAAAGTAAAAGATTTAAATGAGAAACAAATTGAATCGTTAAGACATGCAGTTAGTAAATTTGTTGTTGAAGGTGATTTAAGAAGAGAAAAGACTTTACATGTTAAAAGATTAATAGATTTAGGATGTTATCGTGGATTACGTCATCGTCGGAGTTTACCTGTACGTGGTCAAAGAACCAAGACAAATGCACGTACACGGAAAGGTCCACGTAAAGCAATAAAAAAATAATTAATAATAAAGGAAGTTTAACGTATAATGACAAACAAATCAGTTCGTATTCGTAAGAGAGTAAAAAAACAAGTATTAGATGCTGTAGCACATATTCATGCTTCATTTAATAATACTATTGTTACTATTAGTGATAGACAGGGTAATACTTTAGGTTGGGCGACATCAGGAGGTTCAGGTTTTAGAGGGTCGCGAAAATCTACTCCATTTGCTGCACAAGTAGCAGCTGAACGTTGTGCGGAATTAGTTAAAGATTATGGAATTAAAAATTTAGAGATTATGGTAAAAGGTCCAGGTCCAGGACGAGAATCAACGATTCGTGCATTAAATGCTGCTGGTTTTCGCATTACAAATATTACTGATGTGACTCCAATACCTCATAATGGTTGTCGTTCACCTAAAAAACGTCGTGTATAATAAGTTGTAATATGAATGGAAAATAAATAAAATGGCAAAATATTTAGGTCCTAAATTAAAATTATGTCGTCGTGAAGGTAGTGATTTATTTTTAAAATCTGGATTGCGTTCTATCGATACTAAATGTAAATTAGAACAGCCTCCTGGACAACATGGAATGCGTAAAGTAAGATTATCTGATTATGGAGTACAGTTAAGAGAAAAGCAAAAAGTTCGTCGTTTATATGGTATATTAGAACGTCAATTTCATAATTATTATAAAAAAGCAGTACATTTAAAAGGAAACACAGGAGAAAATTTATTACAGTTATTAGAAGATAGATTAGACAATGTTGTTTATCGTATGGGTTTTGGTGCCACTCGTTTAGAAGCTCGTCAATTGGTTAGTCATAAAGCGATTTTAGTAAATGAATGTATTGTCAATATATCGTCTTATCAATTATCACCGAATGATATTATACGTGTTCGTGAAAAATCAAAAAATCAGTCTCGTATTAGAGCTGCTTTAGAGTTATCACAACAAAGAGAAATACCGTCTTGGTTAGAGGTAGATAATAATAAAATGCAAGGTGTTTTTAAGAGATTTCCTGAACGATCTGATTTATCTGCAGAGATTAATGAACATCTCATCGTTGAGCTTTACTCTAAATAAAACTAAATAGATTGCAGAGGATATAATGGAAAGTTCTGTAACTAATTTTTTAAAACCACGTTTAGTAGATATTGAACAGATTAGCTCTACGCATTCAAAAATTACTCTTGAACCGTTAGAACGTGGATTTGGTCATACACTTGGTAATGCCTTGCGTAGAATATTACTATCTTCTATGCCTGGATGTGCAGTGACAGAAGTAGAGATTGAAGGAATATTGCATGAGTATAGTACTAAAGAAGGTGTACAAGAAGATATTATTGAAATTTTGTTAAATTTAAAAGGTTTATCAGTAAAATTACATAGTAAAGATGAAGTAATATTAAAATTAAGTAAATCTGGTATAGGACCAGTACTTGCGTCAGATATTGCTCCACATGCAGATGTTGAAATCATTAATCATGAACATGTGATATGTAATTTAACGTATGAAAAATCTATAATTAACATGAGAATTAAAATACGACGAGGTCGTGGTTATGTACCAGTTTTAGGTAGGAGTGTTGCAGAAGAAGAAAATTGTTTTATCGGAAAAATATTAGTAGATGCTTGTTATAGTCCTATAGAGCGTATTGTATATACTGTTGAAGCGGCTCGTGTAGAACAGCGTACTGATTTAGATAAATTGATTATTGAAATGGAAACTAATGGTACAATTGAACCCGAAGAAGCCATTAGGCGTGCAGCGACTATTTTATCGGAACAATTAGAAGCTTTTGTAGATTTACGTGATGTCCGTGAACCTGAATTAAAAAAAGAAAAACCAGAGTTTGAACCAATTTTACTGCGTCCAGTAGATGATTTAGAATTAACAGTACGTTCTGCAAATTGTTTAAAAGCTGAATCTATTCATTATATTGGTGATTTAATTCAAAGAACTGAAGTAGAGTTATTAAAAACACCGAATTTGGGTAAAAAATCATTGACAGAAATTAAAGATGTATTAGCTGCTCGAGATTTATCTTTAGGTATGCGATTAAATAATTGGCCTCCAGAAAGTATTGTTGATGATTAATTCTATTATACTGTTATGTTATTTTTCAGGAGCAAATATGCATCATAGAAAAGTCGGTCGTAAATTTAATAGAAATACAGATCATGTGAGAGCAATGTTTAGAAATATGGTATGTTCTTTACTAAATTATGAGATTATTAAAACTACTGTAGCTAAAGCAAAAGAATTACGTCGTGTAGTAGAACCGATCATTACTCGTTCAGGAATAGATAATATTAAAAATCGTAGATTAATTTTTTCTAAAATTAGAAGTCATGCAATAGTTAGTAAGTTATTTTGTGATATAGGTCCACATTTCTTAAATCGCACAGGAGGTTATACTCGTATATTAAAATGTGGTTTTCGAATTGGAGATCGTGCTCCTGTTGCATATATACAATTAGTTAATAGAGAAAAAAATAAAAAAATATTGAAAAAATAATAATTTTATTATTTTTGTGAATAGTTTGTTAAAAACAAACGGCATGTATAATATGCCGTTCTGTTTTTATATTTTATAAATTTGTAATAAATATTATATTATGAAAATTATTATTCTTGGAGCAGGTGAATTTGGATCGACATTAGCAAAATATTTACTAACTGAAAATCATGATATTACAGTAGTAGATAATAATTTATCACGTTTAGATAAATTACAAGATAAGTTAGATATACGTGTGGTGTCAGGTTATGCATCGTATCCTAATATATTAATACAAGCTGGATTAAATACAGCAGATGTATTAATTGCTGCTACTGGTTCTGATGAAGTTAATATTTTGGCTTGTCATATTTCTTATATATTGTTTTCCATACCATATCGAATAGCTAAAATTAAGTCGATAGAATATATTAATCAAGCTGATATAATATTTTCTATAAATAAAATTCCTATTAATTGTTTTATATATTCAGAAGAGTTAGTAACTTCTCGATTTTTTGATCTTATACAATATCCTGGTACATTAAAAAATATTCGATTATATAATGATAAAGTGATATTATCTATAGTAAGATTTTGTGCTGATAATTTTTTAATCGGTATCGCTATTTATAATATAAAAAAATATGTGCCTAATATTCCATTTATCATTCCTATTATTATTCGTAATCATAATTTGATATTTCCAAATATATCTACAATTTTAGAGAATAATGATGAAGTCTTTTTTATTTCTTTTAGTAAAGATATTTCTAGATTAATAAAAATAATACAAAAAAAGAAAAAATATAGTCAATATATTATGATAGTAGGTGGAGGAAAGATAGGATTGCATTTAGCTAAAGTGTTAGAAAAACAACATTGTATAAAATTAATCGAATCGGATAAAAAAAGAGCAGAAGAAGTATCAACATTATTAAAAAATACCACTGTCCTGTTTGGAGAAGCAGAAAATACTTCATTATTATTTGACGAAAATATTAGTAAAGTTGATTTTTTTATTTCTGTAACAGATACTAATGAAGTAAACATTTTATCTGCTATGTTAGCAAAAAAAATGGGTGCAAAAACAGTTATAGTTTTGGTGGATAAGAGATCTTATATAGATTTATTTATTGGATCACATATGATTGATATTATTATTTTTTATCAAGAACCGATTATATCGCAGTTATTAAATTATATCGGTAATTCAATGACGATTAATAGATTTTTATTACAGTACAGAAATATGGCTATTATTGAGATTATTATTAGTAATAATAATATACATGCTAATATTATTGGTTATGAAATAAATAAAATCAAGTTACCATCTGATATTATTGTTATTGCTATTATAAAGGATAATAGATTGCATTTAAATAGTGATAATTATTTTATTGAAGATAATGATCATATAATTATCTTATCTACCAATAACAGACCTATTAAAGAAATAGAGATATTATTTTAAAATGTTTCCACTTTGAAACCATGATTTTTTAGAATTTAAAAATTCTTCTGTAGTCATAATTTTTTTACCAGATATTTGTAACTTTACAATATTAAATATACCATCTATAGTATTAATATGAATACCTGTTTTATCAGCAATAATAATTTCACCTATTTTTTTATTTTCATAAGGAGACAGGTATGTTGTAGCTTGCCATACTTTAATAAGTACTTTATTTAATAAAAAAAATGTTACTGGTGATGGATTAAAAGCACGTACACATCGTTCTAGTGTGATTGCATTAATATGCCAATTTAATTTTGCATCTATTTTATTAATTTTTTTTGCATATGTAGCATATCTGTTATCTTGTATACTGCTATGATAAGTATTATTCACTAAATTACACAATGTAGTTAACATAGCTTCTATACTTAGTACTATTAGTTTTTTTTGTAAGCTATCATAGGTATCATGTTTTTCAATATAACAACTATTTGAATATAATATATCTCCTGTATCTATATTATTATTCATTTTGATAACAGTAACACCAGTTTTTTTATCCCCTTCTAATAGAGCCCATTGAATTGGAGCCGGTCCTCGCCATCTTGGTAGTAAAGAAGGATGTATATTAATACAACTTTGTGGGAATAGACGTATAATAGATGCAGGTAAAATTAATCCATAAGCAACTACTAACATTACATCTGCATTTATATTTTTTATTATATTATATATTTTTTTTGTATTAAGATTTATTGGTTGAAAACAAGGAATATTATAATTTATAGTTAATTCTTTTACTTTAGAATAGTGTATTTTTTGACCTCTACCTGATGAACGATCAGGTTGAGTAAAGACTGCTAATACTTGATAATTTGAAGCTAATAATGCAGATAAATGTTCTGCAGCAAATATAGGTGTTCCTGCAAAAATAATTTTTAATGGTTTATTCATAGTGTTTCTTTTTTAAAAAAATATTATTTTTTTTATTTGTTTTTATTATTTTTTTTTTAATAATTTTTTTTTTAGCGGAGATAAATGATCTATAAATAATTTTCCTATTAAATGATCTATTTCATGCTGTATGCATATCGATAGAATATCATGTGCTTTTATTTCTATTGATTGTCCAAAATAATTTAGACTTTGTATGGTGATATGTTTATAGCGTGGGATGATGGCTCTATGTTGAGGAAGTGATAAACAGCCTTCTTCAATATTTGTCACTCCATGTTGATCGATTATTTTAGGATTAATTAAGACTAATGGATTATATGTTGTTTTAATTTTACTAATTACTATTATTTGTAGTGGTATATCCACTTGAGTAGCAGCTAAGCCTATACCGTCTTCATGTAACATAGTTTCAAACATGTTATCAACAATTTTTTGAATTTTTTGATTTATTATTTTCACCGGTTTAGCTATTATTCGAAGACGTTTGTCTGGATATTGTAGTATTTTTAAAAGCGCCATGGTTTATATTAAATTTTAGTGTAATGAATTTATTAAAAATCGTGTTTTTTAATCAAATAAAAATATTTAATGATTTTTTAATGTTAGCACTATTATATATTAATTTTTTATTCTTAATAGTTTATTTTTACATTATATTTATGCTATATATTTAACTATAATAACATATGTCTAAATTATCAATATAATATTTTATTTTATATCTTATATTACAATATTTTTTATAGAAAATTCAATACTATTCATTTATTTTAAATTTTTAAATAGTATTATTTTTAGATATTTTTATAAAAATTATGAATGGAGTAAATGATTTTTGCAATATTAATATATTTATTTGCAATTTTTATAGTGAAAGAGATATTATTATTGATTATAATAAATTATTATGTAATTTATTTAATATCGGTTTTCGAAAAAGAGATATTATAATGTATTCATTGAGTTGGACAAATTAATAAGTTATAAAAATGTATTAATTGTATTAAATAAATTACTTTCTAATAAAAACCGTCTTCATCTTTATATTCAACAAGAATCATAAATACTTAATATAGATGGTTAAGGATTGATATTATTTTTAGCATAGATATAGGTATTACATTTAAACACTAGAAAAATAATAACAGCGTGTATTATGGATATTGAGGTTCAGGAATATGATTTAGAAGAATTACAATGGATGGTCTTAATGGTACCTGTTAATATTCCTAGTTATAAAAGAGCAAATAGGACATTAGACGATTTATTGTTTAATATTAGCAAAGAAGATGTATTACATTAAAATTGATATTTTTAAAATATTTTCTGAATTTTTTATAAACATAGAATATTAGGGGTATAATGAGTTTAATAAAATTACAAGAAAAAAAATTTGCTGTTTTTGGTAATCCGATTAATCATAGTCAATCTCCCAGGATTCATCAGTTATTTTCATATCATACTGGGATTATGCAAGATTATAAAGCTATTTGTGTTCCTGTAGAAAAAATATTAGATGTTATATTTGATTTTTTTATAAATTATGGTCAGGGTGCTAATATCACTTTGCCGTTTAAAGAAAAAATAATTACATGTTGTAATACACTTACAAAACGTGCTGAAATTTCTGGATCTGTTAATACTTTAAAAAAATTAAAAAAAAATAATTTATTGGGTGATAATACAGATGGTATAGGAATAGTAAATGATCTACAGCGATTAAATTTTATTAAAATACATGATAAAATATTATTGATTGGTGCAGGAGGTGCAGCAAAAGGTATTATTGAACCATTATTATCTTTAAAATGTTCAATATTTATTACTAATAGAACTATGAGTAAAGCAGAAAATATAGTAGAACGTTTTTCATATATTGGTAATATTAGTTCTATTGATGCTAATGAATTAAAAAACAAGTCTTTTAATTTAATTATTAATGCAACATCAAGTGGTATAAATAATTTATATCCAGATTTGCCTCACGTAATGATTAATCCTTATACCAATTGTTATGATATGTCATATCAATCAACTATCACACCATTTTTAGCATGGTGTAAAAGCAAAGGGGCGATAAACATTGCTAATGGTATAGGGATGTTAGTTAGTCAAGCTGCATATTCATTTTTATTATGGCATGGTGTTTTACCATCGATAAATAAAGTGATTAATATTCTACAATTAGAAAAAAATTAAAAAAAGCACTTGACTCTTTTCTCTCATTCTGTACCATAGTATATTGTAGTATTAGATATTAAGTTAAATGTTTTTTATTTAATTTAAAGAGTCCCCTTCGTCTAGAGGTTAGGACACCGCCCTTTCACGGCGGCAACAGGGGTTCAAGTCCCCTAGGGGACGATAAAAAAAATAAAATATTTCTGTACTATATAAAATTATTATGTTATTCTTAATTTAATTTTTAATATGTAAAAAATAAATTAAGTTATATTAAGAATAAAGTTCTTTAAAAATTTGGAAAACAAGCAATAACACTTATATAAAACATCTGTGGGTTGTAAGGTTAAGCAATTAAGCGTACATGGTGGATGCCTTGGCAATTAGAGGCGATGAAGGACGTGCTAATCTGCGAAAAGCATCGGTAAGTTGATATGAAACGTTATAACCGATGATATCCGAATGGGGAAACCCGATGCTATTAAGCATCATTACTAATTGAATACATAGGTTAGTAAAGCAAACCGGGAGAACTGAAACATCTAAGTACCCCGAGGAAAAGAAATCAACCGAGATTCCCTAAGTAGTGGCGAGCGAAAGGGGAACAGCCTAGAGCTATCAACTATTAAATTTTCAGTAGAATAATTTGGAAAAATTAGCGATACATGGTGATAGCCCAGTATATAAAAAAAATTATTATAGTATGCTCAAAAAGTAGAACGAGACACGAGAAATCTTGTTTGAATATGGGGGGACCATCCTCTAAGGCTAAATACTCCTAATTGACCGATAGTGAACTAGTACCGTAAGGGAAAGGTGAAAAGAACCCCGGTTAGGGGAGTGAAATAGAACCTGAAACCGTGTACGTACAAGCAGTAGGAGCCTGATTAAAAAAAGTATTAATTATCATAGGGTGACTGCGTACCTTTTGTATAATGGGTCAGCGACTTGTATTCTGTAGCAAGGTTAACCATATAGGGGAGCCGAAGGGAAACCGAGTCCTAAATAGGCGATAAGTTTCAGGATACAGACCCGAAACCCGGTGATCTAGCCACGGGCAGGTTGAAGGTTGGGTAAAACCAACTGGAGGACCGAACCGACTGATGTTGAAAAATCAGCGGATGACCTATGGCTAGGGGTGAAAGGCCAATCAAACCGGGAGATAGCTGGTTCTCCCCGAAAGCTATTTAGGTAGCGCCTCGTGAATTCATCTACAGGGGTAGAGCACTGTTTCGACTAGGGGGCCATCCCGGCTTACCAAATCGATGCAAACTCCGAATACTGTATAATGCTATCACGGGAGACACACAGCGGGTGCTAACGTTCGTTGTGGAAAGGGAAACAACCCAGACCGCCAGCTAAGGTCCCAAAGTCATAGTTAAGTGGGAAACGATGTGGGAAGGCATAAACAGCCAGGATGTTGGCTTAGAAGCAGCCATCATTTAAAGAAAGCGTAATAGCTCACTGGTCGAGTCGGCCTGCGCGGAAGATTTAACGGGGCTAAACTATGCACCGAAGCTGCGGCAACAATAATATTTTATTTATTGTTGGGTAGGGGAGCGTTCTGTAAACCATAGAAGATGTATTGTAAAGTACATTGGAGGAATCAGAAGTGCGAATGCTGACATGAGTAACGATAAAACAAGTGAAAAACTTGTTCGCCGAAAAACCAAGGTTTCCTGTCCAACGGTAATCGGGGCAGGGTAAGCCGACACCTAAGGTGAGGCCGTAAGGCGTAATCGATGGACAACAGGTTAATATTCCTGTGCTTAATATTATTGCGATGGGGTGACGGAGAAGGTTAAGTTATCCAGGCGACGGTAGTCCTGGTTTAATCGTGTAGGTATAAAGATTAGGCAAATCCGATCTTTTTTAATCTGAGGCGTGATGACGAATCACTACGGTGATGAAGTAACCTATACCATGCTTCCAAGAAAAGCCTCTAAGCGTCAGGTAATATTAAATCGTACCCCAAACC
>Ga0193712_1000029_pt1 | contig 20325 bp, 32 predicted proteins | sample H3a1metaG_FD_143053 | JGI IMG/M metagenome (GOLD analysis project Ga0193712, IMG submission 143053) | Soil microbial communities from a riparian zone of the East river system, Colorado, United States - H3a1 | ecosystem: Environmental > Terrestrial > Soil > Riparian zone | place: USA: East River... | reverse complement strand
CAGGCTCATATATATGTTCTTCTAAGTCCTGAAAGAATGGAGCTGCTTGGCGTATAGCTGTACTTACAACAGTTGCATCTGCATATGTCTGCCAATTAGTTCCATCAGAACGGTCAGTTGTAGCGGTATCTGTTGAATAATATAAAGTTCCAACAGTAACTGCTGTAGCTAGAGGTCTAGCACCTGATGTTCCACGTAAGATTACATCTTGTAATCTAGGCATACTAGCCTAATGTGCATTCATCGCCAGAAATGGTAATATTCAGGATGTTATTGGTGCCTGCTGCAATCTGTAAAACTTCAGCAGCTTCCATAACTTCATACATGAAAATATCACGTACTGAATCAGTTACACCAGCCGCAGCCGCAGGAATAGAATATGCTGACCATAATCTAGTTCCAGCAGCGTCTGCACCAATTGATAAAGTAAATGTAACTGCGGCACCAGATGGATTTGATAAATGTATTTGTCTAATGATTGTCTTAGTTACTGCTGGAACAGTATAAACTGTAGCTGGGCCAGTTGCAACTAATGCGGGTCCATACAATCTTTTCGGTGTACGTGGCATTTTCTAACTCCTATGGGAAGAATGGTGCAATATCGTCTACAGGATGTTCGCAGGCTATAGCATCTCCATCAGCGGAAATCAATGCAGGTGGAGTTGCACCATCAGTTAATACATTCCAATAATGGGTAAGGCGCAATGTTCTCTCACCAAATACAGAATCATCAAAATCAATTCCCAAGGATTCCATTAATCTTCGTGAATTAGGAAGTGAAATTGTTTCGTCATCTATAGTGATAAATGTGACGTTTTTCAAGTCATTTAGAAGCCCTTCTAAATCTTTTAAATCTTCAAGAATTAAATCTCTAGACCTAGTAATTCGTTGTAGAAGAATAAAGAGTGTCTGATATAATGCATTCTCTTTAATCTGGGCACGAGAATTAGATAGAGATACAATTAAATCAGCAAAATCGGGTTGTTGTGGTCCCTTCTTGAATGGACTCATAATGGATATAATGGGTCATGAAATACATGACCTTGACTGCAAATACATTTCGTTTTCAAATAAGATTTAAATATTCTTTTGCGTTTACAGTATTGGCACCAAAGAAGTCGAGTTTTCTTTTTCATTGAACAGATGGAAAATCAGCAAATACTTCCTTGGCAAAAACAATAATTCTATTAATCTTAAATATCTCATTTAATACTGTAGTCTTTAATTCTAAACTAGCTTTCTGAGTTTGAAAATTGGCTAATCTAGTAGGTTGACGGTCTGAAAGTAATGTCATTGGAATTGGAACTAATACTTCAGATATTACCTTATCTAATGAATAAAGTGTCATCAGAAGATTTCCAGTTCCAATTACTCTTAGTTTTATTGCAGTGAAATGAACTATAGTTTCCCCTTCAGTAACATCAGTAAATGCTGTTTGAATTAGAGGATTTGGAATCTTAACAACCGAAACCGTATTCGCGAGGTCATACAAAGTATCATTTGTCTTAGCTGGTATAACTTTATATATTCCCGATTGATTGCTCGCATTTACAGTTGCACCCAAAAGAATCGTACTAGTATCAATTAGTTCTAGAGTAGTTATTGGAACGTCAAAAATCCATTTAGACCATCTAATAGTTTTGGGATTCATTCCATTCTGATAATTACCTACTAATACAGTTCCTGTAGGAAGAACACAATATAATTTTTCTCCAATTGAATCATTGATTAATTCAATCTTTCGGAATTGAGTTCTATCTAATCCAAACCAATAATTTCTTATTTTCCAACTAAGTTCAGGTCTGGTATAAGCCCCATTAAATAACATGATACCAGAAAAATCAGCAATAAGTAGAAAATCTACGTTAACTCCACCAGAATCCAAAACAGTAGCAATTCCATGAACAGGAGCACCAACACCCTCATCAACGATAAATGGTTGCCAAGTGCTGGGAACATCTTGATTATCCGAATATCCAACCGTTCTAGTTTTCTTAAATAAATATAATACGTCTCGATATTCCTGACAATTAGTTAATGGATTACCATCTAATGGAACAATAAGTAATCCATCTATTTGGTCAAATGCTTCAGGTTCACCCGGATGTGATACATAAGCTATGGAAATATCCGTGAAAGTTGTGGTAAGAACAAGACGACCATGATACGTAGTAAGTCCAACACCAGCAGGTATTTCAGAAAAATTATCGATAAGACGAGATGCTTCTTCGAGCAAGTCAATATCAAAAAAATCAATATGCTTGGTAGTGACAGCGTTAAGCATATCACCACCAGGAACAAAAAAGAACTCATACCCATCTTGGTCCCCATTATAATTTAGAATAGTTTTAGTTGCTACTATATGTTTCTTTAAAACGAATACATCAGGAGAAACAGGAATATTAGAAATATCAAATCCGATAGTATTACTAACAGAAGTAGCAGATGCAAAAATAGCTGGTCCAAGTGCTGTAAGATATCCTGTATCAGTTTCATATACCACCGCAAATAATTTAAATCCTACATCACTAAATCCCACCCCGGATGCAGTTGCAATTAATGCAGGACCAGTAGGTTTAGGCCCCGCGGCTTTACGTGCTGTTACGCCTGCACCCAAATAAACGTAAAGAAATTCATTTTGTAATCCCACTTCCTGATTATTCGCATTGGTAAAGAACGGTGTAATATATGCTCGACCAGCTATGGCCGCAGCATTAAAATCAGTCATTAATGGCTTTTGAAGTATATTTAGATGAACTACAGTAGATGATATTATATGATGAATATTTCCACCAGTAGTGAGAACTAATAAAGATTGCTGACTCTGTAAAGTAAAAGGTTGAATTCGAACAGCATTATCTAATGCAATTCCAACAGGACTCTGATATAAATCTATTCCATCTCTAGTTTCAAATCCAGATTCTGTAAATTGAATATTATTAATTTCTACAAAATGGTCTTCGGGCACAGTTTCAGGGTCACCACGATTAAAGTAGCCGTTAAAATCTTCGAGTGTTAATGGTTCATGGTCTCTCATACCGGGTCATACTCAATATGAAGATGTTCATTTTCCTTAGTTCTTTCCTCTACTATTAATTGATATCCTTTACCAAGATGCCGTTTTACTGTCTTAATTAACAATTCCAGTTGAAAATTATCTAGATGTTTTGTTCTAAAATCTAATGCTTCATCTGAATAATGCTTACTATCTATACCATGCTTGCCATCATTACCACTAGTGATAAGCATATACTTATCTAATTTCATCTCATTAGCTGCATTAACTACAGCAGCAGCTATCACTAAACTTCTTGGTTTAACCCCAGTTTTAATTTTCAATTCAGCCATTATTTTGCCAATAAAATCCTATAATACTCTTTACACTTTGGGCAATCTCTAATATGACATTTTACAATATCATGGACCTTCTGTATTTCCCAGAGTAGGTCATATCTGTCATTCTCGGTCAATACAGAAGGTCCCTTAACTATGCAGAAGTTACAGTTTCCCAGGTAGGGGATGCTTTAGTTCCAACATTCACATACAACTTACCAGTAGTTGTATTTGAATATATAGTTCCTGGACCAAGCATACCTACACCAGTACCTGAAGTTCCATTAACTGGTGCTCCTGCATCAGCTACATGCCAAACATCTCTATCTGCTGTTTGTCTGAGAGTAGACCAGATATTTTTAACGTATCGAAATGCCATCACTCACCTCATCCTGGGAAGAAAGGACCAACCTACATTGCGTAGTGGCGTGAGATTATTTTTAATCGGTTAGAACCCCCTTGATTTGTATGTAGCCATGAAAGGTCTACGACGTGTCATAATTGCTTGCTTACCCTTGATACCAATTCCAGTAATTCTATCTAAGGCTAATGTAGCAAATGTATTTAATTCAGACGCCCTAGAAGAATTTTCACCAATAAACTGAGAACATAGAGCGGCAGTTCGATAATAGAGAAAACCTCTCGCATTGATTATTCCTATTGCAGAGGATGAAACTAATTCATCAGGAAATATTTTCTTAATATAGTCTATCTTAACTTCACGAGCTATACTAGACCCAATAAACTTAATTCTCTGGTCTTGCCAAATCCAATATCCTAATGACTCAGTGGGTAGATTATCAAGAGAATGAGGTAAAAATTCCCGCTGAGTCATTGGTATGAATGGTTCAGTACTTCCAGCTAATCGCTCATATAAACCCTGAATATCAACTAAATCAATTGGATAATTTGGCGCAGTATTAGGGGGGTATCCAATTAAAGGATTTATTACAATAATCCCAGCAGCTACAGTAATTGGAGGACTTTGAGTTTGATTAGTTACAGGAATATTATTCAATTCAAATATTTCCTGTAATTCATCTACAGCCATATTCAGATATGGAAGTTGAGCCACATATGTATATACAGTCTTAGCTGTATCATTCATTAATGATGCAGAACGGTCCATTACTTGTGCAGCTGTAAGGTCTGTTGTACTAGGCATTAGACTGCAAATGTAATTCCGAGTGATTTAGCTTTTTCTGGGTCTTTAACTGCCTTACATACAGCACAAACAGGAAACATAGGATTACCTAATGAACCACAAGCAACGCAACGTTGTAAATCTACTGCTTGTGTATCCTTAGTCCATTCCTTATTAGACTCAAGATTTAGTTCCTTCGCGGCTAGTCTCATATCATCTGAAATTGATAATGGATTTCCATTAGTTCTGGCCCAAAATGTGTCAGCCATTTTAACCAAAACTTTATACCAATTTCTCTGCTTCATTAAAGCCTGATTTAATTCACCACGACGTTCTTTCTTAATTCCTTCTGAACTCCATTCACCAGGTACAAAAAATAAACCAGGCATAGTATCGCCCATATTACAGGCTAGAATACCATTGCAATAGTCCTTGACAACAGAATCAGCAACTTGTATGCTAGAACATGGAATTTCAAGTAATGGTTGTTCTTCATCTAATTCTTTCCACCAACTACTTGGTCCTATAACTAATACAGCAGGATTTTCAAATGAACCAGCAGGAATAAGAAATCTACCCGGCTGAATAGTCCATTTTCTTTCATCTATTTCTTTTGGAAGAATAGATACAACAGTGCTTACATCTAATGGATTAACTGGAGCACGAATAGTTCTACGCCGAAAATCATGAAATCCTGGAAATACCCCAACTTGAGACATTTTATTCAACCTTTATTTTAGAGGTAGTAAATCCAACACCTTCTCCATACGCGAGAGCATCACCTATAACAGTTTCATTACCAAATAAATCTGTTACCAATCCATCAATTCGTTTCTTCTGATTTTCTAATGCTTCTTCCTGATGTGAATCCGGGTCTTTATATTTTCTTAATCCACCATGTCCAATTGAGGACTGAACTGTATCTACAACAAGTTTAGCAGCTTCTAATTTAGGTGGTAAATAATCCCCCTTTTGAGTTTCAAATACCCAAATAGGTTCATAAGATATTTTAGTTGTAGGTAATTCACCTGAATTAATATCAGGAACTTCAACTAAATGTTCAAGAACATATCGTTCCTTAATCCACTGTTTATACTTTGGAACTAATCTAACTTCTGGTCTAAGTAATTGAAATCCTTCATCAGTTGTATCCATCAAACGTTTCTCAACTTGATTTTCGGACCATACTATCCGCCACATAGCATGGCCCGTAATGGTATCAATTCCAAATAGATTCACTAATTGTTTATTTAGAGAATCAATAGATTCAGTTAATTCCATTTTAAAGAGCTCTTAATTCATTCAATAAAACCCAATATTCATGTGTAGGATTGACTGGAACATTACTTTCTAATCCCTGGTGTTCCTTTAAAATTTCTCCTACTCTTTCAGAAATTTGTCTTTGTCTACGTAATTTCAATAAATTTCCAGGCCCAACATGCTTTACTGCTGCATGTAATTTTTCATTTTCTTCAATTTTTTTGAGTTCATCTAATTCATCTTTACTAGCGGTCACCGTGACAGTAACATCTGGTGGCTTATTTTCTGAATGGGTAGCAGCATTTAATTCTGCAATCTTCCTTAAAATATCATTTGTATTTTCAGATTTGGGTTCCTTAGAACCAACAACAAAATCATTCATTTTCAATTCCCTTCTTTAAAAGAGGGTGGGGGGACACAACAAACAAAAACCCCCCCCACCACCAAACTAATCACAGGATTATGATTAGTCCAGTTCTGTTAAACAGGTGAATTAGGAGTATGAACTGCCGCTACTCCCTTTAACTTCGTTGTTAATGCACTTAACTGTGTTTTAACTTCATCAGCTTCAGCAGGAGATAATGAACCCTCTCCTACGCGTTTAACTAAATCATCAATGTCCGATGCGATTTCATTCGTTACTTCGTTTGCTGCAACTAACTCTGCCTTCAAATCATCAACTTTTGCCATCATCTTCTCCTGGTTTAAAAGAATTTTGTCCAACTTCACTTCTACATTTCCGGTAGAATGTAAATGGACATGAACATCTATTTGCATTCTACTATCCCACTAAGAACTAACGATAGTCAATTTACCACAGGTATACTTACCGGTAACTGGATTGTAGAAAAATAAGATAGGTGTAAGAGCTACTGCTGCTGATAGAGCCTTATCAATATTTCCAGCAGTAGTAGTTGTCCATGCACCAGAAGGAACAAACACCAACATGTGAGCACCCGTTACAGGTGGTGTTATGGTAACAATAGCTGCTGTTCCAGAAACTACTGTCATGAACGTAGTAGGAGCAATTGTAGCTGCCGATGCAATTGTTCTTGGACCAGGTTGTAATCCACTCTGAACTGACGATAAATTCTGAAAATCAATATCTGGTGTCCAGTATTTTCCCTCCAATGGACCTGTAAGAAAATCAAGAATTTTACGAAGCATTTTTCATTTCTCCTAAGTAATCGTGAGAGTGTAATTGTTTGGAGCTACAACTGTTAGCAATAGAGTTGTAGCCGCAGCAATATTAACGTATGCAGGTGCAATCTTATCTGACATGTAGATTGTCATCACTTCGCCTACAGTGTCAAAATCGATTCTCACCACATTGGTGAATACACTTGCTGTAATTGCAATTCCAGGCCCAACCGACCCTGTAATTGTAGCTGTACTTGGCATGGTTAATACCCCGTTGGAACGGCTAATGCATCAATGTATGAACAACCAGCAGGATTGCTCACAAATGTCTGCATACCAACTACCATGTAGAAGATATCAGCCGCAGCTACACCACCTGATGCTCCACGAATTTCGAAGATTTTTCTTCCATCAGTTGTATAGAAACCAATTGGAAGAATTTCTCCACGACCCCATACATCATCTGTAACGAAGTCAATACGTGTTTTATCCCAGTTATAAGATTTCTTAACTGGGGCACCAGCCATCTGCATGTTATCGTTGAAATACAAATCCAACGCTTCATCCTTAGCACCCTTATGAATAATGGACACAAGCTGTCCAATTTCCTCATAAGCCTGTTGCTGTGCAGGATGCATCCATGCATTCGGACTGAAATTATTATCCAATCCAATGCGATTACCAATCTTGTTAATTGCTAATCTGGGGAGTGGAAGTGTTAATGCAGCAGAACCCGCATTAACTCTATTGGCTCGAATTTCAGGAGTTGCAGAACGAGCAAATCCAAGCCATGTTCCAGTAGATGCATTGCTATGATGATATGGAACACCGAACAATGCAGGTAATGCAGTAGGAGCTGAAATACCGTTGGTAACAATCAAATCAGTAGTTAATCCAGCAGGAATAGATGGAGTAATCTGAATTGTTTTGTTCTCAACATCCCATGATGTAATAACAGCAGAACCTTTATTCGTTGCAAGTGTTGCATCAAAGATTTGAACAGTCTGTCCAAACCTCATTAATCTTGCACCGAATCCATCTGTTGTTAATGTGATAGTATCTGAACCAGCGGGTGTTCCCACGGTGTAAACAGTAGCAGTACCGATTACACCATTACCAGGCTGCATCATCTGTGCGTCTAACTGACGACGCAATTCATCTAATGCAGTAGCCGTTAAACGTCTAACTGAATTGACAATTGCCTTGCGTTCATCATCAGTAGCCCACTGACTTAACTTCGTGTATTCAATATTCTCTGATACGAATACTGAAGTAAGTACAGCCTTATCAAATGTTGGCCCGCCACCGCGTCCTAAATCACCCCCATCAGCATTAAAGTACTGGAATGAACCACCGGGTCTTAATTCCAATGGAACTCGCATCTGCCGATTAGAAATTTTCTCTACGTCACGCTTCTTGATATTGGCGTAGAATTTATCATCTCTTTCAAATAGAACTCTAATCTTTGGGATTACACGCTCTAATTCAAGAGCTGTAACCTGTGCCTCAACTAATGCCATGTTTCATCTCCCTGTTAATCACGTAATTTTTCTGTAACCATGTAATCATGAAGATAGATACATCGATTCCACCTTCTTGATTTGGAAGAAAAATTCTCATGATTAGTCACTGTTTAAAAAATCCAAAGTTTTCATTCCTTTAGGAATATCTTTGGCTCGGTCCTTATCTGTTTTTTGTCCACTGGGAGATGAGGAAGTGGAATTCCTAGTTTTGCCTACAGGTAAAGGACCACGCTTATCTTTCTCATCATCGTCTACACGCTTACCTAATCCTTTCAACGCATTGTTTCTAGCTTTCTTAATAACATCAGGTAGGAGGGTTTTGGCCTTGGACAAATAGGCTGATTTAATACTGTCCATTGAACCACTACTGAAATTACTATTGAAAGCTTTTTCCCAAAGTCTATCTAAAATCTTAGTAAATCTACTATCCCCCGCGATTAACGCATCTACTTCATCCATTGCTTCTTGAGTAGCATGACCACGAACATAACCAGTCATCGATTCGCGGGGGTCAATATTCTTATCGATAGTTGATTTGATAATATTAGAAATCTTATCATCTAATGCACCACCATGAGTTTCAAATTGACGCTGAAGAAATTCAGTTTCTTTCTGTTCAAGTTCAGTTGTCTTTTCATCTTTCTTATCTGAATTCGGATTACTTAAACGAACTGGACCTGTATATTTTTTAGTTCCAAAAATATACTCGTTTACAACGGAGGCAGCCGCAAGTAATCTGTCTCTATCATCTTCATCTAAATCTTTAGCATCGCCAACCATACTAGAAATGGTATGCTTAATAATATTTCCTACGATAGTAAAGTAGGCACCTTCATCTACTTTCTGTAGATTAGGAAGATAATTATCAACTAATTTATTGAATGCTTCTGAATCTCCATCCTTAACAGCTTTAAGAATTGATTCAGTAGAACCACCCATTAAATCTTGTTCATAAGTATCTAATAGTCCGGCTTTTTCAATAGCTTCTTTTGCATCTTCAATAGTTGGAACAATTTCGGCATATGCTTTCTCACGATAATATGCCTTTTCTAATCCAGGAAAATCTTTGAATACATTGGGATACTTAGCAAGTATTTCTTTTTTACGTGGAGCTTCAACTAATGCAAGTTTTTCTTCATCAGGTTCAGCTAATTCTTCTTCGATTTCATCTTCGACAGTCGTTTCAATTTCTTCTTTTTCTTCTTTGTCATCTGTCTTATCATCCTTCTTCTTATCTTTTTCCAGTTCAATAATTTCTTCTTTGTTTCCATCTTCTGTGCCTAGAAAATCTATTACATCTTCTTTCCCCATTGATTTATCTTCAATTGCAGACTTATCTGCAACATCAGTAGGAGAATAGAAGGGAGTTAAATTAAGTTTATTCAGTAGCGACATTATCCTGCTCCGTTAATGGTGATGGACTACCTGGTGCGGCACCTTGTTGTTGTGCCATAGCTTGTTCTTGCATAGCCTGTTGAATTAATTGCATATGCATTTTCATATGTAATAATACGTTCTTATATCCCTGGGGATTATCAATCTTTAGCATTCTACCTGCCTCTGAAACTAAGTAACGTCGGCAGATATCCGCTTCAATATCATGATTATCTACATCTGGGTCAACTTCAACTGAAGGCATTTCAGTTTCTTCAGGTGAAGGTAATCCATTAACTTCTGCTTGTTGAACCATCATCTCATCAGGTGGAATAACTAATGGTTCTGAATTGACTAGTTGTTGAATTTCTTCGTATTGTTTCTGTCTATCATCTTCACCCGGCACAACGAACTGAGTTAATCCAATAGCATTCGCGAGCATCTGGATATTTTCAGGAGATGATATAGTTTCCTGAACCTTGGGATTTTGATTCTCCAACAATTGCATGTAAATGTCTTTTTGCTGTGACCATGTAAGTGGTAAGTTTTCATTAGCTTCTAATTCAATTCTTCCAATCTTTCCTTCTAATTCTGCCTTACGAATAAATACATTAATGAATCTACCCTGTTGGTCCATTTCAACAGAATGTTCATCATCTCTTACTTCCTTAATATACATCGGAATGACTTTACCATATATGGTCTTCCACCACATAGTAAAAATCTTCCAGTTATTTTGAAGTCTCTGTAATGCTTGGGCACGCGACATACTATATTCAGATGCAGTTCTAGAACCAGAAACTTGTCCACCAAATAATGAAGGTAACGCTCCAGATATAATTTGACCAAGTTCTTGTATTTTCTCGAAGAAAGGCATAACTTCTTGTGATAAAGTTGCTGTCTTCGCTTCATAGAATGCATCATTAACAGATTTACCAGTTCGTGGAATAGCTGGATAAACTCCACCAGGAATTACTTCAGTCTGTTTATATTTCTCGAAATTTAATACCGCAGGGTCAGCAAAAGTTTGACCTATTCCATGTTCAATAGTTTGTAAGATAAGACTAATCATATCATTTGTAATATCCTGAATACTGGTAAGTAATAAACCGAGGGGGTCATGATGTATGTAGTCACTAAGTGGATTATGGGTAAGTGTCCAGCAATCATCTAAGTTTTCATTCTCAGCATCCGCAAAGGTATCATTGACAATTACTATCTTCGCTCCATCTGGATACAATTTCTTTAGCTTAGCCGCATCTTCTTCAGGTAAGATATTAAATGAACTGGGCCGCTGCCAACAATTTCTAACCGTACAAGTATTAGTTGGATATTCACCATGATACTGTGGACTTAATCTAGCCCACTGTTCATACATATCATTTCCAGCACCAGATGAACCTATCCTAAACTTGGAATGTAACTCAGGATATTTCTCAATCGCGTTGGAGAAATGAGTTTCATACGACCAATGAAGATATGGTGTATCCTCTTGTTTCCTTGCGTAATTTGGAACCTTGACACAAGTTCCACCATATACTTCAGTACAAATTCTTGATTTGGCTCGTTTAGTATTTCCAACTAATCGAGTAATAATGAGTGGAGATTTTTCCAATGCAGGGTCTAATTGAGTTGCACATTCAGGACATACTAATTGATTTTGATTTATTAGTAAATCATGCAAGACAACATCATCATCGTCTGGCATGAATTCATCAGTCTCACGACTTTTAAATTCTTCAACTACTTCATCAGGGATTTCAGCTTGACAGAATGGACAAACAAATTTATGTTCAGTTTCTTCCTCATACTTGGGTTCATCATAAGTTCCATATTTCTCATCGGCCTTAGGATATGAATAACAGGCTGTTAAACCTTCTGTACAAAAAACAAATAAAGCATGTAACCAAAGAAGAGGAGCATCATTATGTCTATATATAAGTTCACCGATTTTGTCTCCTGCCTTCGCAGTAGATAAGTCCAAAGGATTATCAGCGTCATCAGGATAACACTTAATAGAAGGTACAGTAATCGAGAGGGCCGCAATGATAGACTCAAGATAAGCGCGAAACACATTGACAGGCTTATCGTAATAGGATTGGTCATTATCAGCGTTTGAGATATTTTCATCCCATACCCGCCAATCATGGGCAACTTCACTATACCATGTCCTTTGAAATCCTTCCCATACTAACTTTAATCTACGCCAAGTTCTTAATTGACGCTCACGCGCAGGTCTATCCTCATCATCAAAATGGTCAGCAACTTGTTTCAGAAGAACTTTAATTTCTTCTGGAATTTCTTTTTTCTTTTTCACTTTTTATTAAACATGGGCTTCGCGATTAAAGGAATTTCATCTCCATCTTTTAATTCAGGAAATGATTCACTTTCAATTACAATATGTAATACCCCAAAAATTCCATCCTGATATACTCGAACAAACTTAGCATCCTCAGGTATTGGATTAATAATTTCTAGTTCACCCTTGAATCCTCGAATATGAAAATCGAGGAATAGATGTGGATGAACTGCTAGAATTTTTTGTCTATTCAATTATGTTCCCCAAACTACACAATCATATACAACAACTGGCTTTTTCTTTTCACCCGCCAATTCATTTGTTAATAAAGAACTGATATGACCCGTATTAGTTAATGGTGTATTCTTATCTACATGTGAACATTTCTCAGCATTAAATAACTTATGTTCACTTACCATTCCACCACGAACTAAAATTACATCGCCATGTTCTGTTCTAACTTTGTCACCAATATTGATAGCTTTTCCTGTGCAGTCAACAATTCCATTAGCCATTTTATTTTCCTTTCGTTGCTTCAACAAATCTATCAAATGGATTGTACTTCTTCTTCATTTTTCTCACGGATGAAAAGATTCCACCATCATCTTCATCATCATTCTTACTAGCACGACTACCTTCGTATGATTTACCTTCTGCACTTACTTCTTCATCGCGTTTAGTTCGTTTATATGGTTCCTTCGCGGTTGAAGATGAACCTGACGATACACCAGACATTTTCTTTTTACCAAATGCTCTACTTAGAAATCCTTCTGATGGCCCTGCACTAGCCATTATTCACTTCCTTTAATTTAACTTCCTTTTCTAACAGGGCAATTTCTTCTTCTTCTTTTTTCTTCTTACGAATTATTTCAGCCTTAACTCTATCTTCTTGCTCCAACATTTGTTGTCTTACACGCCAGGGTATATGTCTTACTTGAACTGGTTTTAAATCTCTTTCAGCTTCAGTAGGAGGAATTTCAATATTAGGTTTTCCCATTTCTAATATAGTATTAAGTAATTGTTTCTTTTCATATTGTTCACTAGCTAACATAGTCCTTAACATATCACAATTCTGACATGGTTCAGGTTCTTTCATCATCCAACGATAGAATCTAACTAACATTATCTCCTCGAAGAATGAAACCTACGAATGTTTTCAAATCCACCATTAGCTGCATCAACAGTTCTCATCTGCCGATAAAATGCAGTGAAGTCTCCATTTGATGTTAATCTTTGGATTAGTTGTTCCTGCTGTTGAATTTTTTTAAATTCTTCGGCCGCTTCTTCATAATACATTTCAGCGGAATCGGCAGCATATCTCAAATCATCATAAGGGTCATCACCCTCAAATTCGGCTACATCTTCTGCTGGTTTATTATTCTTAGGCTTATCATATGAACAAGCCTTGATAGAATCAATCATTACTGGGCAGCAATTAGGATGTCCATCATGATGTTCTTCATCACATCTAAATATTTGAATAATAGGAATATTATTTTCTTCTTCAGGTGGGTCAAAAGTTTTGAGATAGGCTTTATATTCTGCTAATCCTTTGTTACGTAGAATCCAAAATGCTCTTTCTTCATCATAGATTGGCATTTCTTCAGGTGGAATCGCAGGGCGTTGTTTCCATCTAAAATATTCATGAAGTAACATCTTACCAGCTACTCGCGAACCAGCCTGATTATTAGTTAAATCAACTGGTCTTCCTAATGCTTCACTTATTTGCTGTTGGATTGTATGCTCTTGTCCTCTATCTTGTCCTGCTGATTTACAGAACTTGATGATTCGAGGATTTTCTTTATCGCATAAGTCCTTGATAACAGTGGCCCAATCCGAAATTTTGGTTTTAAGCCAATGCAATTCTCTATAAAGGTAGAGACGTTTGGAAGGAGATATGGCATAGAATCCTATGTAGCACATTGCTGCAAATCCCCAATCACCTATTACCATCTTGGGCCACCAATCTGGTATATTGAATGGAGGAATTACATGCAGTGCATTTTCGGGTTCATCAGGATATCTTCGGTCCCTAAACTCATCGAATACTTGTCCTAAATACGCGGACCAGTCTCCAAATTTCTTAGCTTTTCTTTCTGCTTCAGGTCTTCCATCAAGTGATTGAGAATACGTAGGGTCAATATGTTCTTCGTTATCCGCAAGAGTAGCATGAATATAAATTCTTTTATTTCCACCTTTACCTATTAGTATCTTTCCACCCAAAGGATATGGGTCTACAAATCTCTTTTTTGTAAAAGTATGTCCAATACCCCCAGGCATACCAGCACCACGAGTAATACTGGGTAAGCCACTATCTTTAGGACTTCTATTACGTTCGAAGGCGATATAGAGATATATATATTCAGTAAGTGACGTAATTTCATCTGGAGTAAATAGACTGATTTCCATTGTATCATATTTCTTAACATCAGTCTCATCCTCACAATGACCCAGAAATATCATTGCCCCCATATTGGCCATACCTGTTCCACCAAATTGGTCTAATCGTGGAAAGGTCCAAGCCATATCAGTCTTATTAAATGATGCTCCAAATCTAGGAAATATCTCTCGACTGCGTGGAACTATTTCATTTCTTAATTCTGGGAAAGTTCTACGTAAGAATACTTGTTTAAATGCTGGGTTCTCGTGCCACTTATGGACAATACCATAAACAAGCAATACGTCTGATTTACCCGAACCCGCACCACCCCCATAAAATGCTTCTTTAATCGTAGTTGGGACAGATAGAAAGATTTCCTGCTTTCGATTTGGTTTCCATTCATTGCCTGAAAATCCCATTACTTCTTTTCCAGATATTCCAAAGAAGTCATTCCATCAGGAATATTTGGATTTGTTAATTGAGGAATATATGCAATCTGGTCTCCATTAGTATCAATAGCTGTACACCATATTCCATTAACATAACTAGGCCAGAATGTAGCCTGTCCAATATGGCCTATTGGTAAATCTAAATCACAATAAATTTTAAATCCAGCTTGCCTACATCTAAGACAAAATCCAATATCTTCGTTTCTTTCATCAGACCTAACTTCCCCCATTCTTACAAAAGGTTTCACCAATGACTGAAAAACCTTTGTATTGACTAGAAGAAATCCAAATCCTACTGCCTCGCATTTATAAAGACCATGTTCATCGTCACTTAGAAAATGCCTAGAAAACTTGCTGTTTGCATTATAATCGAATAGAACAGGATTATGAGGATAGCTACGATTAAAATATAACCCAGAAACGATACTTGTTTCATGGCTTAATAATTTATTCAAAGCATTAGGGGGAAATGCCATGTCATCATCAATAAATAATATATGAGTACAATTAGTTCTGATTGCTTCTTCGATTATTAGATTCCTATTCATTGCACCAGAAGATGTATGAAATCCTGCACCAATTGTTCCTTCAGGTTTATGCAGGTTATTTACATAGTCATAGAATACTGCTGCGCGTCCAGTTTCAGATGTAGGAACTCCTATGAATACTTTAGTCTTCATTTTTCTTTTGGTATCAATGATTGCTGCCCAGTAGATGCTTGTAATACTTGAGCAGTTGTAGTCTTCTCAGCAGATATTTCTAATTCTCTAGCAAGTTGTCTTCGTAATTCATTGATTACATCTTGTGCTTTACTTGCAGTTCCATTGACACTTTTTTCAATTGTAGCAACAGTTTTCTTTACATGGTGTGCCTGCCATGCTGTATAAAGAACTCCAATGGCAACAACTAATGCTGTCACTGAATCTACCAATGCCTTTAAGTCCACCTTTTCAAACATGTTAGTATGCACTAAGCTTAACTAATGCACCCCCAACTGTATCCCGAATAAATCCACCAGATAAATCGCATTGACCTGCTGCATCCATTATAGGAAGAAGAAAAGTTCCACCTACAGCATTTGATACTTGAATATTAGCGAATGGTGCAGCTGATAATCTAACTGTTCTAGCTGGTAATGCATATACTACGTTTTGAACTAATGTATGAATTAATCCTATATCGAGTTTAGTTGTTGGCATTTATACCTCGCGATTCTTAACTGAACTTACTCCACTACTTGAACCAGATGTAGGAAATATCTTACCAGGAACTTTCTTCTTCTGTTTAATTCCAGGTGGCATTACTTTATTAACTTGGCTTGCAGTTCCCTTAACTGCTTTGCCTACAGTTTTAATTGCACCACCACCCACTTTCTTAACAGCTTTACCAATGGAACCAAATAAAGAACCTAATCCCATTATCTTTTTCCTTTGAGATTAACTGTTTTACTTGCAGTCTTTTTAGATTTGATTCCCTGTTTCTCTAATGCTCTATCACGAACCATACCCTTCTTCACATTAGCTTGTGGTTTATCAGGTGGTCTAATGACAGAACCAAATAAAGATTTTGGCATAATCATTCATTCAAAATAATTGTTTCGAAGTGTTCTTCTTTTTTAAACGAAGGAGAGTAGAATACGAAGGTGGGTCGATTACTTGTATCGGCTAATTCTTCTTTGGCAGGTTCCATATCACGAACTATACCAGATAAATCCTTCGCGATTCCTGATATGTCACGTAGCTTAGTTACTTCTTTTAATTTATCTGGAGTGATTTCATTTAAGGCAGCCAGTAATTTTCCTCTGGCCTTCTTACTGATTCGTTCTTTTGCTGCATTAATGTGTTGTCGAATGGATGGTTTCGTTTCATTATAAGTTGAAGTTGATGCCGCTCCATTAGCATAAGCTGAGACAGAACTTGGGCTAATTCCAAAAGATTGAGCAAGTACAATTGCTTCTTGTCTTCCATTTATATTAGATTCTTCACCAATAATTTTCTGTAAAGATTCTGGAACCGCTACATTACCCTTGCCTCGGCCACGTTCAATTGGAATTACTTCGGGTATAATGATTGGCTTAGATGGAACAGTATTACACTTATCTATCTCCAAATTAAAATCATCATCGTTGACTATTCCTATTGCCATACTGATTTATCTTCTTGAAGTTTCTTAACCATTTCTAATATAGCTTCCTGTGTTTCAGGGCTTGACCTGCTAATTCCACACCATGTTCCTACTGATGCATTAGATTCATGATATGGAAGACCCCATAATATTTCTGGGCCTTCGCGTTCAAAGAATGCTAACTGAGAGGGATGTGGTTTATAATTAAACTTATCAGATGCAAGTCTAACTGGAGATGGAATCAGTTTATTGATTAGAGGAAGTGACAGAACTGTTAGAATAAAAGTTCTTCTATCCATACATTACCTCACCAACAACAGGTCTATTAGTTCTCTTTAGCTTAGTCTTACGGTCCACAATTTCACATTGATTCATCTTTACTTCGCGCCTGATATCTAACTGACCCAATACTAATACAACATCTCCATTGGGTAACTTTACTCTGTCCCCTACTGACACTGTTCTGCCAAATCTATCAATCATTATTGACTCCAAGTGGAACCAGTATTAACCCATAAGTTATTGCCACAACTAATATGCTTACTATAAACAGGAACTGAATTACCACCCTTATTAATCTAACTATATTCATTACATGTACACCAGGGACTCCCGTTCAGCTTAGCACGAATCGACCCCTATGTCAAGCCTATCTAACTCATTGTCTAAGAACGACTTAACTTATACATGTACTAGACTCGGGGTCAGTTCTTATGTACTTTTTGGTATCATTTATCATGTGGATGGAATATATGGGACCCTATTTGGAAATGTACTAAAATATATTCCAAAATACATATGACCAATGTTCCCCCCTACCCATGACAGATATGTAACTACTCTTACATTGGTGGTAGGTGGGCATACATCATGCCATAAAAAATAAATAAGTATGTATGAATTCAATACATTCATAAGCTATGCCATACTACATATGTAAGTGGCACGATACATGACTGTAACTCACTGACACTTCGCGTATGCGGCAACACTCATGCCATTACATATATTGGATTGGCACGATTAAACATGGCATGATAATTGAATGACAAAGTGTAAAGCCTCGCGAATAAGTGTAAACATACGCGCAGAACTGTATAAGTCAAGCGCAAAATCCGTGCCAGTCTAACTACTACTGCATATAAGTAGGACAGTAAGAACTATACGACATATATGATAGTACTCTAACTGACAAAGGTGCTAAGTCATTGAATACAAAGCACTTAACCTACTTACGATTGTCAACCGCGAGTTACACTACTGGCAACTTACATTAAGGTAAGTATAAGTAAACAAAGGACTTAGAGGATAGTAAACTTGGCATACGTGATGCAGTTACATACTGTATGAAGACACTAACAAACGGCATATACGTAAGCGTAGGAAAGTATACATACTTCGTGCCAGTCGGTTGTGACACATTCGTTACTTACTGTATCGTAAGACATGTTAGGCGCGTATACTAAAATGGTAAAACTACATACGCTTTCGTTCGATAACAGATTTGACACTGTATTGAATTACATCAAATCAGGTCATGGTGAGTTAGCACGTATCGCCACTATCAAATTGGTTAGAGTAGCAAAACGTAAGATGTGGTTGATTGAGACCAACAATCGATAGAATTGAAATACCCGAAACCATGTAGTCAATACATGGTATGACACAATAAAGTGTCACTGACGAGGGTTACATAATGGTTGTCAATATCGGTTCATTGTCCTTCTACATCCCATTGAATGTTTCGTTGACCGATATCCGACTGTTTGTTTCCCGACATAAGTAGAAAAGACTTGACTTTCAGAACCGACTATGTTACAATCTCTCTCAGGTAAGGGAATTAGCCCAAACCAAAACAAGGACAGACACCATGAAGACTGAGAAGTTTAGCGGAACGATTGAATCGGCTTACGGTTCTACACTTCCGGCGGCAGTAAAGTTTGATGGCACGTTTGAGGCTTACGAGAATTATGATGAAGCTTCAAAGGCACAGGATTTGCCTAGTAGGGATGAACAGCTTGCATTGATTAACAACAAGCGTAAGGCAAATGCACGTCAGAAGTCTATGCAGGCTGCGCTTGATGCTGCTGGCGTTTCCAAGCCTACTCTTGATGACCCACAGGTTCAGCTTAAGACGATTATTAAGGCATTGGTTGCCAGCGGTAAGGACGAAGCTACTGCTACACAGATTGCTGAGGCTACGCTTGGAGTTAAGCTTGCGGCGTAATTGATTCTTTTGACTGCCCTAGAGTATTTATGAGATATTCTAGGGCAGAATTAAACAATCAATTTTGATTGGACTAAATGTTAACCATTGGTGTATCTAATGAGGATTACATGTATGAAATACAATCTAAAAACCCATTCTGGTCGATTTTGGTGTATGGTTAGTTTACTTCGTAAGGCAGGATATACTAAGGCAAAATCTAAGAAAATTGTATCTGAGTTATTGAAGGAAAAGAAATGACTAAGAAAAAGGGTATCTACAGCATGTTAGATGTATGTCCACATTGTCACCAAATGACATACAAGATTATGGGATGGAAAGCCTTACTGTTTTGTATGTTTTGTAATAAGGGGATTTGGTGATTTATGTCTGTTACATTAGACGGTGTATCCTGTAAAGTAATCTGTAAGGGCATATCATACGGTGTTGCTCCTAAGATTGGAAGTAATGCACTAATTATCGTGGCTAGTCGAGTAACGGGACATTGGGAGATTGATTTGCGAGGTAGTAACTTACCAGAAGGTGATTATTGGTATCAGCTTATCAGTAATGGACAATTTATACAAGGTCATGGTATGGTTACACATAATGGGACGATTACACAATGGGGATAATGTTATGACTGAATCTAAACCTATCTGTCTGTATTGTAAAAAGCGAATTAGTTATTTTGAATACAGAACAGAACAATGCCAAATTTCGCCTACTAAACTACATGAAACTACTGTTGTAAAAGGTAAAGACTAATGACTCTTGAATACCAGAATTGTATCTATCGTGTCACTAGACGATGGGATAATTATGATGATTGTCCAACTAATACCGTAGATTATTGGTTGGGATTATGGTTTCGTAACGTATTCATTGGTATTACATGGTCTAAATACAGTCGTTATACTGGTTTTGATTAAATGTAATCTGTCTGAAAACAGGACAGTTCCGTCTCTCTGACTCCCTCTCCCCATAGGCACATTTAGGCACTTTTGGGGCGGACAGCGAGAGGAGAGAAGTAAAGTTAGTATTGTTTTTTTTTTTTTTTTTTTTTTTTTATTTATTTTTTTTTTTTTATTTT
>Ga0193712_1000028_pt1 | contig 20427 bp, 48 predicted proteins | sample H3a1metaG_FD_143053 | JGI IMG/M metagenome (GOLD analysis project Ga0193712, IMG submission 143053) | Soil microbial communities from a riparian zone of the East river system, Colorado, United States - H3a1 | ecosystem: Environmental > Terrestrial > Soil > Riparian zone | place: USA: East River... | reverse complement strand
CCCGTCGAGGACTGGCTGACGATGTAGAACCGGACGATGCGGCCCCGTGAGTCGCGCGCCAGAATCCACAGGTCCGAAGTCGAGCACCAAAACCCGAGGTCGCCGCCTGCCTCGATGGGGACGTGGGCCGCGAGGTATTGGGCATCACCGGCCGGATCGGAGTAGACCGTGATAGTGGAGCCGTCGTACAGAGGATCGGAGTACGAGCCATCCGGCTGCTGCACCGCTCCCGTATCGGTTCCGAGCGGCACCATGAAGGAACCGTCCACCCAGGTGAACGCGCCTCCGGTGTAAGAGACCTGAGTCGAGGTCTTGGCCGATACGGTGAAGACCCTGGTCTTCACGATATTGGATCGCGAGAGCGCGTAGTAGAACTTGTGGCCGACCAGAAGATCGTGCCCGGCGTGGACCGTCACGGCATTCGAGAGGTTCTGGGTGCCGTTCACGATGGCACCGCGCGAATAGATGACGGCATCGTGGGCTGGGAGGCGGTCCCCCATCTGGAGCGAGAACCTAACAATCGCCATCTCTTACTCGTCCAGCAGAACGTAAATCTCGCCCAGGCCACCGGCTCCAGCGAGCGTGTAGGAGATGCCGGTCGCGAACCGGACCCCGACAGGCGCGAGCGTCACGAAGACCGTGCCTCCGGACAGGAGCGCCTGAAGATGGATCAGGTCCGAGCCCGTGACGGTCGCGGCATTCGCGACCACGAGCGTCGTGGTAGCGGCCGCCGGAGTCAGCGAGATCGCCATGATGCGGCACCCGACAGCCGTCGTGATGTCGTTTCCGGTCGTGGCGGTCAGGTTGTACTTTTTCCAGGCCCGAGACTGAAGATCGTTGACCGAAGGACCTGTACCCATCTACTTGCTCCCCCAGCCCTCCAGGGCCGATGATTGAGAACTTCCGGCGAGTTCGGGCCGCCGGTCCTCGCGCCGCATCATAACCCTCTTGAAGATTTTAGCGAAAGCGGGGTCCACGCGGCGGCCATCCGGAATCAACGGTCGAGCAGGCGGTCGGGCCTTGATCCAGAAGTCGTGACAGGTATCGAGCCCGTTCTTGGTGCCGAAAGGGAACTGCTTGTGCTCGTCGTAGAGCTTCCTGCCGATCGGGTTCGACTGCCAGATGTGCGTCTCGTGTCGCTCCATCGGGCCGGTCATCTGCAAGATGCGCTCATCCTTCCGCATGTCGGAGGAGCGCGTGATCGAAACGACCGCGCAGGGTGGCTTCAGGACCGGCACCATCTCGCCATCGACCGTTGTGTCCCGTGACGGCACACCATCCCGGCAAAGCTGGGCCAGGGCCTCCTGGTACGCCACCGATTCGATCCCAATATTCACGACCTTGTAGCCGAACGCGATCCACTTCTTCGCCAGCGCGAACATCTTGCGGACCTGCTCGGTAGGACGTTTCTCGCGCCCGATGAAACCGTCGATGAAGTAACGATGCCCGCGCCAGTCCACGCCCCCCAGGTTGATCGCGACCTCATCGGACGATTTCTTCTCGGAGATCGCGGGATCGCACCGGATGAACAGAGACATCTCGGAAGGCCCCGGAAGCTCCGGAACCCACGCGAGGTCAAGATCCTCGACGGCGAACCGCTGCTCCCCCTCGGGCACGGGGTTCAAGAGCAGCTGGGTGTTGTACTCGTGATACCCGCCGCCCAAACCCTCGCCCTCGGCTTTCGTGGAGCGAGCCGTCCGGACGAGTTCTCGCCAGGGCAGCAGCTTCGGGAACATCAGATCGGCGCTGCGTTCTTTCTCCAGCCTCTTGATGCCGGATTCGATCTTCTTGCGGCCGGTCTCGCTACGATCATCGAGCGCGCAGAGATCGAACACGGCCTTGGGTGATCCCAGGTGAGCCGGGACCTTGTAGACGAGCCAGCCACCGGACCGCTCCAGGCGCGCGTAGGTGTCGTGGAAGTGATACGTCGTCCCCGCCGCGATCCAGGGGTTGTACTCACGGGTACGATCTCTCAGGTTGTCCATCGCCTTGAAGCGGCGCTCCGACTGGTCCAATTGATCCGGGTTCGTGACCGAATCCTCCGTGACCCAATCGTCAACGGCCCGCAGGTTGTAGTGACCGCCGGTCTTCGATGAGGTCTCGCCATAGAAGATGTAGGAGAACTCCGTGGCCGCGTACGACGTGAAGTTCGGCCACCGCCACTCCTTGATCTGGTCCCAGTCCTTGATCTCGGTGCGGGGTGAGAACTCCGGAAAGCATTGTCGCCACTCCTTGCACTTCAGCGCGATCTCACGAATCGAATCCGAATGCTGAAGCGCCTTCCCGATCACCTGATGCACGAACATGATGCGGGCGTCTTCTTTGCGCCGGATCTTCGAGTGCAGCGAAAACCACTGGGTCAGGAGCCGCAGCATCGTGGACTTGTAGGTGGAGCGCGACCACAACCCCAGGAACCCGGTGTAGTCCTTGGGGTCATACGAGACGCCCTCGATCTTGACCGTCTCGCCCAGGCACCACGGCCCCAGCACCTCATCCATCATGAGGCGGTGACGCTCAGAGAAGTTCTTCTTGTAGAAGAGAGGATCGACGATCTCAGTCGCTAGACAGTACGGCGAGTCCAGAGCATTCTGCCGCAGGATCTCGGTTTCGAGGGGAAGCTGGCCGAGCGCCGGGTTCGCGCCGGTCAACTCGAATAACGTCTTCAGGATGTCGGCGTCCGAGAGCTTCTCAAACTGCGCGACGAGAACCGGATCAGGTTTCACGCGGGAGAGTCTACAGCCTACTCAAAGCCTTCCTGCTGAATCTCGTGATCTCCTCCACGGCCACCACATCATCAATTGTCAGAATTTCATGAAGTGGTTGCGGTGGCCTATCTCCGCGAAGAACTCGCCCCAGCGCGGCCTGCTTCTGTCGATACAACTCAGCTCGGCGTTTCCTGTTCCTAAATTGCGTCTGTCGGTACTTTTCCGTGGAGCGATATTTGGCACCAACAGCGCGGGCCTTTTCGCAGCAGGCGCATTCACACATTCGCTTCTTCACCGCCGCCCTCCTTCACCCGGGGGAGTCTACTTCAGCGAGCCCCTGTCTTGGATTCTGCCGAAGATCGCAAGGTCCATCGCCTCGGCATCACGCGCACGCTGCTCGCGCTCGTTTTTGATCAGCTTCTCGTAGAGATCTACCGGGACACAGATCGGAACCGAACATGTCTGGTGGTAGATCGGCTGCCGTTCGGATCTACGGCCCCACGGGAAATCGAGCATTGATTTGTCTCTAGATCGAGTCCCGAAAGGCCATGGTGGTTTGGGTTGACGCCTATCAGGCGGCCAGTTACACGGGTTCATCGGTGGACTCCTTCGTCTCCTTCACCCGATCCACCTTATCGATGCCGAGCACCTCGATGAGATCCAGCAAAAGAAGCAACTCCTTCGATGCGTGCGCCCCCAACTTCCTAACGATCGTGATGCGGACGCGGGAGCAAAGGGCGGGGAACGAGTCGTCGCGATTCACTTCGCCCATTCCTTCGCCTCCATCATCTTCTGCCGCGCCACAGCTTCAAGACGCCGCAGCGCCGCCTCCCAGATCGACAACTGCACCTTGTCGGGACGTGTCTTATTCGTCTCCCAACGGTGAATCCGCACCACCGGAACCTTCACGATCTCGGCCACGTCACGCAACTTCGCGCCCACGTAGAGCCGACGAATCTTGAACGGGTGATGAGCCATGGGAAATGAATTTACGCTACTGAAATTAAGTTTGCAAGGGAAATCTTGTGAATAGGGGGAGGGGGCCTATAAGTAATGCGCGGTTGCGGCGGAAGGGGGTCACGCCCCCCTTGAGTTTCCGACCCTTTTCAGGCTACGTAAGGCTAATTATCGGCCGCCATGATCGCGTTACCGCGCTCTATCAACGCATTTGTGCAAATCTTCGGTTGACGTAACGCTCTCACTGACCACTTTCGCCTCAACGTACTGCGGCTCCAGCTTCGGCACTGGTAGTCCTCGATGCTGCGCCACCGCTAATAAGGATGCGATCTGAGCAAGCCGCTCCACGAGCCCAAATGCAACGTTAGCGGGAGCTAATTCGTGGCCGCCGTAGTACTTCTCGACGGTATCGAGCATCTTCATCGCGTCCTTGAGCGGCACCGTGGAAGGGTCAATCGAGTCGATGACGGCGAACGCGCGCCTCCGCCCGGCCTCTAGCATCTTCGCCGGATTCGCCCCTCTATCCCACTTGGCCGCCTCTGCAATGCACGCTTCCGCCTTCAGTCCGTTCTGTTTCTGAAGCCGGGCCGTAGCGCGTGAGAATCCAGCGAGTAGCAGGCAGCGAAGCGTAGACCCTCGACCTTGTAGCAGGTAGATTCCGGCGAGCGCCTTTCTAACGTTGACGTTTGTTTGCGCTTCGGCGATGGGGAAATCGCGCGGCAGCTCGTAGGCTTGCAATGTTTCGCTCATGACCTCAGAGTACACGAATCCCAAGAAAGGCTGTTCATCTTGTTCGCGCTGCCGTCTTCCCTTCTCTGAGCGGAGGTACAGCCCCGAGTCACGTCACCTTACGTGGCGCTCGGACCTTTCCCGCTCACGGCTATGACGCTCCGCTGGCCGAACTAACATCGGCACTAGTAGGTCCCGCCTCGCTGCATGGGTACGGGAGAGCGTTCGCACGGGTCTTGCCCGCAACTTGCCGCCTCGGCTGTTTCGATTGAAGGGGATTCGTCGGCGCTGCCTGTCGCACCTCACAATTCTCGCGCGTTTCTACCGCGTGTCAACTGACACTTTTTGTCACACGAATTAACACACGATTCGCCTTTTCATCGCTTGCAAAGGCTTGCGATGAGAGTACATTGAACACGACACAAGCAGTTCATCCGCCCTACGGGCAGGGAGACGCACCATGAAACAATCCGCCACAGTAGAAACGATGTCCCGTTTGATCGGCGCGGAAGGCTACATCCGCGACCGAGGCATGGACGTTAACGTGCGCGTAATCGACGCGCGCCAGTCCTACGGCAATATTCACGTGCTGATCGCCCCGTTGAGCGGGTCCGGTAGCACCTGGACCACGGCTGAAAGCGTCCAGCTCCATCCACGTATCGTCTCGGTCACGCAATCCCGCTCCTCCCTCGAAGCCGCCGAGCGCGCATGGTCCACCGGAAAGGATCGTGCGTGATGCGCGACACAACCTACGAACACGAGATGATCGCCGGTCCTTGTCTCTACTGCGGTCAGTGGGTAGAACACGGCCGCGACGAGTCGGGCGCCACAAATCCCGAAGATGCTGCGTGGCATATCGACGGCGACTTCGGATGCAGCGCGGTTCTCATTCCAGACGAAGACGACCCTTCCGAACCGCCGTCTTGCGGCGATCATGCGCGGCCCTACGATCTGCTGAGGCTTCAACGCGAACGCGACACCCTCCGCTCCTCCCTCTCCGCAGTCACCCGCGAGCGGGACGAATGCGCCGCAACAGCTCGCGCCCTTCGCGTTGAATTGCAGGCTGCCGAAAGCAAATGGTCCGCTGCGTCTCGCGAACGGGACGACGCGGTTGCGTTGCTGCGGCGCTTGACTAGCAAAGTCGTAGGTTACGACAGCGCTGGTGCTCGCGTTGTCCAGCTTGAATGCCTCAAGAGTGACGCCCGCGCCTTCCTCTCCGCGCTAGACGCGAAGGGGGTGTGAGGTGCGCTGTTATTGCACCGAAATTGATAACGCCGCTTGCTCGTGTTGCGTCTCCTGCTCGGAGTGTAAGCGCGTAGAACCTGAGCGGGTCATCATGGCGACGCAAGACGGGCACGCCTTGATTCGTACGTTCTTTGGAAAGAGTGTCGCCTGTTCCGGAGAAGGTCGCCGCATTCTCAAAGCTACCCGCAAGGCCGGTGCCCGGTGACCGCCCGCACGCCGGGGCCGTGGGCTCGCGAATTCCGCGTTCGACCGCAAGCGGCAGCGGAAGGAATGGAAGCGACGTTCGCTGTTAGCTTCCTACATCCTAACGGCGGACTCGTGGACGTGGGCTATGCCGACACACGCGCGGAAGCCATCGCAATGCGGGACGACTACCAGCGTAAAGAGAACGTCGATCCGTGCCGAGCCGCCCTCTTGAAGTCGTTACGTGAAGCTGTTGAAAGCGGCCCTGCTGCCTCCTTGGGTGTCCTGCTAACGGAAGGGTTGGATGCGCTCGATCCTTTCAACCGATGCAGCGTATGTAAGCGCACCGCTACCCGGGAAGATTCTGCCGGAGTGGCGCTCTGTCAGCACCATTACGACGGGCTGTTAATCGACGACCTGACAGCCCAACGCGACCGGCTCGCGGAGTGCTTGCGGGACTGCCAACGCCTCTTCACCGAAGCCTTGCCAAAGTTCAACTGGGGAGCGTCGGCGCTGGACGCGAACGCCATCACTCTGCTCAACGAAGTTCCGGGCAAGGTCGCCAAAGCCCTCGCGTCCCTCAAGGAAGGTGCCTAATGCGCGTCCCCATCTTCAAGGTCGTCTGCGACGACGAGCCGATCAGCATGGACTATCCGTGCGCGGTGTCGCGAGCCACGCTAGAAGCTAACGGCGATTGGCTCACGGTTGAGGCTGTTATGGGCCTACGTGTTGGGCAAGACGTCACAGTAGGCGGCGGCGCTGCGGTTCAGTTCACCTTGACCCGCATCCGATAGTTCTCCGGCTCTTTGGGGGTCGTGCCGACGAACGATCCCCTACCAGCCTTTACGCCGAGATAGGCGCGGCAGTTCTTCCGGAAGGATGGGAGACCATGAGAGAACTACCTAATTTTCAGACTTACGGGAACTACAGTTCAGGGAACTACGGGGCGCACGCGCTCGTGTTCAGCGTCGGCGCCATCGATGTGTACTTCAGCTACAAAACCCCGGTAGCTTTCCGCTACGATGGGCGGCTTGTGGTCCGCCAGAATGAATGGGGACCTACTACCGGGAAGCACCTTAACGCGATCCACCCCGACAAGAAGCGCCGCGTGGACGGGGTGACGTTCGAGCGCATGTTGTCGGAAGCCGTGACAGCGAGCGAAGCTCGCCAGTCCGCCTAAGCGCCATGAAAACCTACACCTGCACGCTCAACACGGTCGAAGGCGACTTTCTGATTCACGAGTTTGGATCGTTTAGCGGAAAGGTCCGTGCTATCAATGCCGATCACGCGGCACGCCTCACGGCCTTGGAGTTTCACGGTCGATGCGATTCCATCGGAAAGACCATTCTGGCGTGTCACAAGTCAGGCGAGCGCGCGAGCGTTCGGATAGGTGAGGTATGAGCACCACGGAGCGCCTAGAGTGCGTGGAGTGCGGCCTTCCAACGACAACCGACGACGACGGTGCTTGCATGAGCGGCAAAGGCGCGATCTCCGAACTAGGCAATTTCATAGGTTCGGTACACGAGACTTTCGGAATAGGCTGGCCCGCAGACGAAGCCAGAAAGCTCGTCGCGCTCGCGATTGAAGATAGCATCGGCGAAGCCCTGAACTCGCGTTTCCCGCCGGACCCTAAACCCGAGAATCCGACCGAGTGTGATGCTAGGCCGGACTACGAACCCGCATACACCCCGCGCCTAGATCGGATTCTATCTCACTCCTACCTGGGGCGCTGGCCTACGCAGGAGGATACCGCCCTCGCTATGGCGGAAGTTAAGGAACTGCGGGACCAGTTACGGACGGCCAACGTGGACAACATGATCCTTCGCGGACTGGTAACGCGCATCGTTGACGGTCCAGGAGCGAACCTAAAACGAGACGCGCGGGCGTGGCTCTGCGGGAAGTTTCCGCGCTAACCCCCTCGGGCCTCCGCCTTGCCTTTGCGGCGGTAGTTACTAAATTGCTACCAACTGGTAGCTAATTAGCAGTTCTTCCATCGAAGGGAGACGCATGGAACACTCGGAGTTCGTGTATGCACCGCTGTCCTTTCAGGAAATCATGGAAGCCGGGAAAGACGCCGCTCGCTCGGCACTGGATCGACGCGCTTACCTGGGGTGTCGCATCGTGAGACAGCGCCCCCCGCGCTCTAAATTACTATCCACGGCAGAATGCGCCGCTCTTTTGGGTGTCACGGAATCTCAAATAAAGCTGCTCTTGAAACGTGGCGCCATCCCTGGAGCCAAGCGCAAGAAGACCGGCCGTGGGCGCCCTTGGGCCATACCAGCTTCAATCGTAGGCGTGGACTCGCGTGGGGGGTATCGCCTCGTCGTCACGGTCCTCCGGGGGCAACGGGGCCGGAATGCTGCATATTTCACGGCGGTCGATAACGAACCGCCATTTTAGGAGATCAAATGCCTAAGCCGACGAAACGACCCACAGCGAAAGAGGAATCTATCCTGACAGCCGCGATGGCATGGGCAAAGGCTGAACGGAGGCTCAGGGATCGCGTCAATTACTCGGTATGGCCCCTCACTGGCGAGCGGCGTCACCAAATATCCCTAGAAGCCGACTACACCGAGGAGCAACTCCTCAAGGCGTGCGAAGCCCCATGACCGACCCTCGCCCCAATCGCCTCATGCTCCGCCTCAAAGAACCCACCCGCGAGAGGTTGATGATCCTGGCCCGTGAGGCGGGCGCTACGCCACTCGACTACCTCCGGGTCGCTATCGAATGGAACTGGGCCGAGAGGGGCCGTAGATTGGCTCAGGACGAGCGATCCTATCCATGCTCTGGACTGGCTAGCGGACGCAACTGCAAGCGCCCTGCGGGCCACCAGGGACCTCACGTTGGCTATTTCTTCGAGGCTGTAGGACTGGACGATTGAACGGGTCAGGCGCTATCCCCGGCGAGTCTAACGACCATCCGGCAGTAGTCCGGGTCATCCCAGCTCGGTTTCGCGATCTCGGCCTCCAGCGCCGCCTTCACCCCCAGCTTCGCCATACGCCCCATCAGGGCGCAGACGTGTTGCCCGTACTCGTCGCCTTGCTCAGCTTGGGGAACAACCGGCTTCACAGCGCACCGCTCCGACGCAGCTTCGCGGTGTTGGCTTTGGTGGAATCGGCGAAGGTGTGACCGTGCGAGTCAGGTTTTTCCCAGGACTGGCGCTTTGCTTCACCGGCAGCGCAAGAGCACGGCGCAGCGTAGGTGCCAACGCCACGGCCTTTCTTGTCGAATCGCTCCGTCACGATCACGGCCGAATCGTGGCACTTCAGGCAGGCGTAGGTCCGCTCCTCCAGGTTGAACGTGTCGGGCTCGCTGGCGTAGCTACGCAGCTCGACAGGCTTGGGGAAGAACTGGCACTCATCCACCGCAACCTGACAGGCCCGCTCTACCGCCTCCAGGGAGAAGTGCTTCATGGCTACGAAGTAACCCTCGATCATGTCTGGATTGGTTTGGGCTCCGTATACCGCTGCAAGTTTTGTGAGGATGCGCTTGAATTCAACCTGATCTGATTCGGTCATCGAACCACCCCCTTGGATCGTAGCCATTCGTCGCCAGCACGTTCGTTCCGCTCTTGAAGCGTGAGCCCACGGCCAACGGACCTAGACCCACCGCCATTCGTGGCTTTCGTGAGCCAGCTCGTCAGGAATCGCTTCATTCCGCTCGCCGTCTTCTTTGGATTGGCCTGTATCCACGCGAGAGCCTTGCGGCACTCCGCTTCGACCTCGATCCCGGCGAAGAGGCCGGACCAGACCCCTACCTGCTCCGGTGTCAGGTCCCAGGTCTTAGGCCCGGATCCGGTGGTAGGGAACGTCAGGACCGGCGGCGGAGCGTCCGCGTCAGCGGAGCGCGATGCAAGAGTAGTTTCTTCTTCTGAGTTCTTAGTAGGAGAAAGAGCAGGAGAAGGAGCAAGAGCGCCCCGTGACGGAGGCGTTACTAACGCGTTAGTAACGGCGTTACGCTCACGATGTCTCTTCTGGCGCTCGCGGTTGGATTCCTTTGACTTTTCAAGCCATTCTATCCTTCCTGCCGTCCCCTTGATCCTCACGTTACCACCTGTACCGTCCCACTCGCCCAACTCCGCCTCAACGAGTAGATTGGCCACTGGACTGTCCGGCAGGCCCATCACGCAGCAGATATTGGCTAGGGTCTCAGCGTGTAACGTGTGACAGCCGCGCTCCTGGCATTCGTTCCAAACGCGGACCATCAAGCCAAGTCCAACAGCGTGATGGACTGCGGCTGGGATTTTGAGTCTATGGTTGAGGAAGCGCGATCCTAGGATGGAGAATCTTGGATCGGTGAGTGCCTTCTGCTCGACGGAGATGCGCGCCACGTTCTACCCCTTGCAGGTGCTTCGGGTGGAAACGACCGCTGCAAGACGGCCGCTCCCACCCTCAGCGGGTGAACCGATGTCTACGGAGGGATTCTACCACGGCCGGAAGTATGTACTTAGCGCAAGACGATTGGAAACGCTGACGGAAGGGGTATTCGTCTGAGCTAGGACATACCGTCGTTGGTTGTTCGTTGCTCGCTGCTCGCTGCTCGCGCCATCACGTGGCTTGATAGCAATCCCAAGGGCGCGACCCGCGAATATACATCGATTGGGGTCACGCGCAAGCGTGCGAAACGCCCCTCCCCACGGCTCACGCGCGGAAGGTGTCGAACTGCTGGGGCAGGGTCGCTTACGACGACCCTGCCCCCATGCGGTAACCGGCTGGTGCTCGGCTACCAAATGCGCGCTCACCCACGGCACCAGAGAGGTAGGGCTCACCGCGTATGTACCACGTCCGCGGCTCATCAGCTTGGCCCCCCGTAAGGGGGGCCTCACTGCATCTCTCCCCTAGTGCGGGCGCAAATATTCTACCAGACTCGGCAAATTCAAAGCGACCCACTCCTTCGAGCAATCAATACAGCGGGCCTCGCCACTCATGTGCGGAGCTCTATCCGCCTTCGCCTTCTCAAAACTTACTACGCTCATTTATCCGTCTCACGGATTCGTAATAGACTTCGCGGAAGCTAACGAGCTTTTCAAGAACGTGCGGAAGCCTGATGCCGACGAAGAGATATTGATTGATGCGCTCGGTAAAGCGGCAGTCGACCCAATTTCAGAGCTAGCTATAATGTACCTGAATACACAACGTCCAGCGGAGGCGGTAGATGAACAAGCTCGGTCAGAGGCGGTACACGCGGCTGACCACGGGCCAGGACCAGCAGACGGTGCTCAACCGGCTGGTCCGGCTAACGTCGCGCAAATCCGACAAGTCGCCGGAGGCCAAGCAGGCAGAGATCATCGAGCGTCTTGAGCGTGATGCGCGGGCCGAATCGGCTCGATCACGAATCGCTTAGGCGGGCCGTACTCCCAAAGAGCGGGAATATGGTGTACATTGGACCCGCTCATGGGGTCGGCCACAACCACTCCTAAGCACGTAGCGCCTCCCTTCCAAGGTCACGCTACGGTGAAACAACAAAAGAGGCGCCTTACGGCGTCTTTTTTGTTAATTGGGCAACACCCCCATCGCCTCCACGTTGCCGATCATGGCGCAGGCTCGATGCGTAGCTCCACCCTCGGATTCGCCTTGTCGATCTTCACGACCACGGGCAGATGGGTCAGCCCTGAATCGTCCGCTATGAGCCCCGCGTCGGCCAGCCCATCGAATGCGGCCTTGAGGCTAGACAACATCCCGTCCCGGTCCCGACGGCGCGCGTCCTTGAAGTAGAACGTAGCTTCTACCGAGGCGGTGGCCCACACGGTCGGCTTCGATCCCATCCCAGAGTTGATCCACTTCCTAGCGAATGATGCGGACACTAGGCGATACGCCTTCGTGTACTTCGCCTTCGTGCGCCAGTGCGGCCTCGCGTTGGGGTGAAGCTCCTTCGGTGGCAGCGGCAGCGTGATGATCATCGCGTCTCACGCACGACGGCGATCTCGCTTGCGGCGGTCCCATTCGTGGTACACCGGGCGCTCGTTGGGGCCGAGATCCACTAGGCGGTCTAGGCCGCGCTGGCTCCGCGTGCGACCTTCGCTGACGGCATAGACCGACCCGTCGGGATAGTGCCGCCTGAATTGAATCTTCTGGGGAGCCTCCCCAGCGATGGCGCGGTCGATGGCCTCTTTCGTGACCGAAGGTCCAACGACATCGCCGTAGCGGTTGTCAGCGTTGAATGTTGGCAGCGCCTTCACCCTCCCCAGCGCCGCCTCGGCCTTCGCGGCGCGATCTAATGCGCGGTCGTATGGCGCGTTCCAGCCTTCACATTCGCGCTTCAATGCCTCAACGCTCCGATCGCGCGCATCTAGCTCGACTTGGAGGGCGTCGTAGTCGCTGGCGAGGACGACATCAAAAGAACCTTCCGGTCTCGGCACAATGGCCGTCATTAACTCGTTTGGCCTCACGATGCACCTGTTAGCTTCCCTCACTTTGCACGCTTCCCCTTCCCTGCCGCGTTGAGGCGATTCAAGATGCGGGCGGCGGCGTCAAGCACCTCGTTGTAATCGGCTTCGATGTCTTCTGGTGGCGTCGTGAGGAATAAGCCAACCATTGGACTCGCTCGCCACTTCCCCGCCGTCTTCACGATCTCCCTGTCCACCTCGGCGCGCGGGCGGCGGGTGCTCATGGGGTGGGCTCAGTGGCGACCGCGAACGCCAACGTGTCGCCGTCGTCTCCGGCCGGACCCTCTTGGAAACATTCGGCCTTGTACTCAGCGCGGTAGCGCATCAGGCGCGTTTCGATCTGGTATCGAGCTAGGATGTCGTTCGCCAGTGCCCACCAACGGAGAGCTTGCGCGGCCTCGTAGCTGTAGAGCCCAAACATCGCATTCGCGTGATCCATTCCATAACGAGCGGGCACTCCGAAGCCAGGAGGGGCGCTGACGAATGAGACCTGTCGCCACTCCTTATCGAGCAGCGTTCCTTGAAACTTGACTGGGATGTTCTTGGCGCGCGCCTCGACCATGTAGCCGATGTTCGTGCCGTTCTGAGTACTCGTTGGCTTCATCCCTTACTCCCCATCGCGGCGCTCCACGGGGCGGAGGGTGCAGCGGGCAAGCGGTACGACGACGTGTCCGTTGTGTAACCAGATCGCGACCATGTACTCGTGTTGAATCTGCTTGTTCGGCGCGTAGATAAACGGCTCGCTCGCGGTTGTCGTGAGCGTGGCCCATCCGGCGTCAGGCGTGAACACGATTCGCGTCCCCACCTCCGCCGAAGCCCCGAGCGGGCGAGGGTGATTCATCGCTCTCACCCGATCGACTTCGACGCGGCGACGTGACCGCCGGGATCTGCCGCGCGCTTCTCGGCCATAACCTTTTTGTAATACTGGCCAGTGTCGCCCGTGAACATCGGATCACCGGCAGGGGCGAATCTCCATCGCGAGAGCAAGCCCTCGTAGCTGGAATTGTCGATCCACGATTTCTCAGCTTCAGTCATTTCGCTCCCCCCAGATCCTCGACCCACACGCGGACTTTGTGTTTGTCGAGGGTGTCGGCTGTGCGATAGGCGTCGCCGTGAAAGTCCACGCTAACCAAGTGTTCCGAATCACCAACGTAGACCGAACCATCGACTAGCTCTCCGGTCGCCACGCACACGCCAGCGGACGGGGTGGCGCGAGCGGCAAGCACTCGACACATGGGGCACATCTCGTGCTCGCTGTCGCTGTGTCCGATCTCAACGTGCCCATCGCGGCACATATGCGGATAGCTATTCATCGCCCCCCCTCGCCAGCCGGGCGGCGCTCCGCTCGCGTGTTGCCGAACACCTTGTCAGCGAGCGATTCCATCTTTTTGTCGAGAGTTTCAAAACACGCCTTGCACAACACCCACGATGGCGGTTGCACCGGAGCGTCGCAGCCGTTGACACAGCGTTCAAGTGGCTTCTTCATGGCGTCTCGCCCCTCGCGGAGGTGGGGCGCTTCGGGACCAACGGCTCCTCAAGGTTGTGCGTGAAGCAGTTGTCACAGATCGTGTGCCAACCTGAGCTAGTCACGGAGTCACAGTTCACGCACGAACGAACGACCACCTCGTCTGCGGCGGGAGGCTGGGATGGACCCGCCCCTACTGCCGAGGCGTCCCGTCCGGCTGGCGCGTGATCGCCACGTTCGCCCACATGGCGTTGGATCGGTGCGCGCGAATCACGAAGGTCTTGTCCGGGCCGTCCGGTAGCAGAGATTCCAGCGCCGCCCCGTAGGCTTTCGCCGCCTCGCGAACCTTTGCCATCGTCGCCATCTGGTCCTCGGTCGGTTTCAGATACTCGTAAGTCGAATCGTGCATGGTCGTTCTCCTTGTGATGAGTTTCGGGACACAAATAACCAGGACAATTCGGATCGGGGCACCCCGCCCCATCCCCCGCGCCCTGCGTGTGGAACGGGTCGCCACATGGGTAGACGACGTCGTGCAAGATGAACGTACCGGCCGATATCGCATCGCCGCACGTCGGGCACGTCCCGCAGGCTGGCGGGCTGTCTGGCATATTAACGGCTGCGACGGCTCGCTTCGCGTCGCCCACCGTTTGAAACGTCGCGACCGGACGATCGCCCTCGTAAACGTGAATGCCGTACTTGGAGCCGATGCGCCAACGCTCGCTCATGTCGTCCGCCTCAGTGCCGCGTTTACGATGGCGCGGGCGATCTCGCGATCTCTGAACGACACGTCTCCGTTGCCGCTGTATGTGAGGCGCACGTAAGCTCTAGAACCGGCCTCGTAATCCGGCTCCCCCGCCCCCAACCTCTCGACGGCGACTCGGGCGGCGAGCGTAGCTAGAATGGAAACCGCATTAGGCGACTTCACTGGGTTCGCTATGCGCGCCCATTTAGCGACGATAGCCTCCGCCAACTCCTCTATCGTCCCCGTCCCCGCCGCCGGGGAGGGCGGGATGGAGCGGATGGCGTCCTCGAACTTCGTCCAGTCGCATACGTCGCCGCCGACGAGCGGATACCACTCGCGGCACAGGTCCAGCACGTCCGCCCTCTCGATGCTGTCGGTCATGGGCGCGCCTCCAATGGCTTCGCGTCGACAATTGACGCCCAACACGTCGGGCAATAACAGCATCCCGTGTACGGGTCGAACGCGACCCAGCCTTCGGGCGTCACGTCTTCTACGGCGTTCGCTGGCCTGAACGATCCGAACCCATAGGAGCGACCACTGACGCTAACGAACTCGCGCCGGAGAAACGTGGTCCCATCCGCCACGGCATCACAACCGCCGCACGAGAACTTGACCGTGACGCTCACACCCCCTCCTTCGCCGCGCGGGCTTTGATGAATCGCAACATCTCATCGAACGCTAGGCTGCGCGGGTTCGCGTAGATGCTCTCCGCGACAGCCACCGCCGCGCTCGTGTACTCCTCCCCCCTCGCGGCCTCGGCCGATGGAAGGGCGGCGAGAACGGCATCGAGTTGTAGCAATTCGCAATCCTTGTGATGCCCGTCAAAAGGATGCCATCCACAGGCCCCGCATGATTCGTCAGATTCGACCGCGTTTCGATAGGCCCGCACCGCAGCCACGAGGTCGGCGTGGGGGGTCATCGGCGCGAGTGGGACAGCGACGAGACGGCCTTGACGCCCGGGATCTTCATCTCGGCGTGTTCGGCGCGTGCGCGCGAATTGAGGGCCGTCATGTTGGGCTCGGCCATGTAGTTGTTCTCGGGCTTCGCGGCCCACGCTAGGAATGCTGCCTTGTCTGTGATCTCAGCAGCCCACGTCTCGCGCGTTGAGACGCCTGCCACCCTGGCGACCTCGGGACGGACGACCGGGACGACCGGAGCAGGCAGCGGCTCCGTCAGCGCGTCCTCAGCGGCCTCCTCGGTCTCCGCCATAGCGGCGTCGAACTGACGCTCCTGTTCCTGCCGAGCAAGCGCCTCGCGCTCGATGGCCTTCTGATTCAGCTCCGCTACTCGCCGCTCCTCGGCCTCGAACGCGGCGCACCGGGCGCTGATAGTCTTGCGGGCCTCAGTGACCGACGACAGAACGGAATCGCGTAGTGCTACTACCTCTTGGCGCGTAGCCTCGGCTTTGCGTTTCGATTCCTTGGCCGCTTCAACTGCTGGCTCGAACAGTCGGTTGATGCGCGTCTCGGCTCGCATGGCATCAGCCAGCAACAGCAATGCCGCTTCGTGCTGTTCCACGTTAGTGACGACGACCATGGACTCGACGGCCCGTAGGAGCGGCGCTACCTCAGCGCGGGCGTCGTCCGGCTTGGGCGGGATGATTGCGATGGCTTCACTCACCGAAGGGTGCCTCCTGTTCCGTCACATCCCGAAACTCCAAAATGTGATTCCCGTTCTTCTTGGCCTCGTAGACGATCTCAACGAGCAGGCCGTCCAGTTTCGTCAGCGCCTCGGCCGTGGTGTCGGAGAATGTGCCGAAGGTCTCGCCGTCCGTTCCCGTGAACTTGAACAGCGTCCAGGGCTTGTTGTTCGTCGTCCCTTCCTTCGTCTCCATCTTGACGATCTTGCCGCGCCATACCGGGGCGTCTGGTGGGTGCGCCGACGCAGCGTGGGGAGGAGGAACGCCACGAGCGGGCCACTGGCGGGAGGGGGCCTCCGTCGCTCGCGGCGCTGGTCCCGGTGCCTCCTCTTGTTCTGAGTGACCGCCAAAAGCCGAAGGGTTGTCCTCGACGTCCTGCGTGAATTGCTCGCTGAATCCGAGGTTGAGAACGGCCGCGACGAGTGACCGCTTCTGCGCCATCTTGTCCACAGTGTTGACGATGCTGTAGGGGTCGTCGTTGGCGACCTTGCCGACGATCTGCCCGGTGACCGCGGGGTCTTTCTCTGCGAACGTGGCGGCGCACCCGCCCTTCTTCGCCCAACAGTAGAAGCCCTCGCCCTGGTTTTTGCTCTTAAAGAGGGTTTCCTGGCCGCACTTCGGGCAGACACGGTTCGCGCTGCGCCAGCGGTAGCGAGACTCCATCGAATTGCACGATCCGATGCCGGTTGTCGCAGCCGCGTCGGTGCCGCGAGCGCGGAGCGTGCAGCGGTACTGGTAGTGGAAGAGCGGCCGGTCGAAGTCTTCGATGACCCTCAGCGGCTCGTAATCCGGGTAAAGGTTGAGTGAGTCGGTGATCTTCTCGGCGCCCGGCTTTAGAAGGGTCGGTTTCTTTGTGCCAGGGATGATGCCGAAGTCTCCGTCGCCAGCGCCCTTGTCGCTTTCGGGGCGCAGCACACGAGAGACGATATCCTCTCGCTCCTGACGGGCCTGAAGGCCGCGCTCGGCAGCCCCGCCCCACGATTCGCGCTGTACGAGTGCCGTTGATTCGCTCACGACGTAGCCATATTCGCCTTACCGGCCTGAAGCGCGGTGTACTTCGGATCGGCTTTTGGCTTCTCCTCGCGGCTGTTGTGGAACGTGATCTCCGCGTCCTGGTCGACCGCTGTGACCGCCTTCGACAATTCTGACCCAGCGATCTTGAGCGGATCGAACTTGACTTTCATTACCATCTTCATTGCGCTACCCTTCCTTCCGTCACGAGTCCATCGGCGTCCGGCCGACGCGGTACTCAGCGGGAGCCCGGTGCGAGCCGGGCTTTTGCGTCAGTGGCATCCAGGGCAGACGTTCTCCCAATTCCCGGCCTTGTCGATCGCCTCGCGCATCCGTTTGTTCTCGCGTTCGAGCCGCTCTGATTTCGCCTTCCACTCGTCGCGGTCGAACGTGATCGTGTTGATGAGCCTGGTGATCATGTGGTCGGAGGGATCGCGGTCGCGCTCGCGGCGTTCGTTGACGATGACCGAAGTTCCATCGCACCGGCTACAGATCTCAAGCCGTCCGGTGTAGAGCATCTCGTCGCGGCCGGGGACCATGATCGGCACGCGACCGTCGTCGCAGTCCGGACAGACGCGCTCGTGGGGAAGGAGGGCGGCGGGATTCATTGCACCCGCCATCCGTAGGTTGCCGCCACGATCGCCGCGCCGAAGAACGCGCAGCCGAGAACGAGCAGCGCGATCGCGGGCCAGCGGCGCGCCATGTACCAGGCGGTGCCGCGGTAGACGAGCGAAGACTTGTCCTCCCAAACCTCAGGAACGTCCTCCGCCTGAATCCGCTCGGTGAACTGGGAAGGGACGAGACGCTTCTCGGTGAAGGAGGTCATCGCCGCCACCCGGCCGCACACGGCCATGAGTCGCCTAGCTTGATGTCAATGAACTGCTCGTAGGTGACGTCGCAGTAAAACGCTCGGAACGTGCCATCGTCCCGTTGCGATTCGACGATGTATTTCGCCCCGTACTTCACGCTTCGGCGAAGGGTCAGCGCCGTGACCGCGCGCTTCGTCGGATGGGCGCACGCGACCTCTACGTGCGTGTTGCAATCGACGCAGATGTCGTCGTGGTCGGAGTTCGCGGGCAGCGTCACGACTGGGCAGGACGCGGCGATGGCGAGCAGAAGTGCTGCAATCATCGCGTCACGATCCACACGACACCCGCCAGCCCAACGAGACCGATGATGCCGATGGCGACGATCTCGCGCACCGACAGGTCCATCCACCAGGAGAACCAGCGGTCGATGAGGGAGGGCTTGGGTTCGGGGGCCTCGATGACGGCTCGCAGCGCGGGGCCGTAGAACGGCTTCCCGATACGATCCTTGTAGGAGCGACCGTCGAGGTGGTGCTTGTCGGGTACGAGTGTGATGGTCACTTGGGCCTCCTGTCGAGAAACTTCCGAACCGCCTCGCGAATCACTGATCCTCGCGTTCTGTCCTGGTCTTTCGCTATAGCGCGGACAGTCCTGAGATGGGAAACAGGGAACCGAACCGCCAGAACTTCGGTCGGTTCGTCAACGTGGCGATCTAGTTCTTTCTTGTCCATGCCGAGAGTATCGGTTGCGATTCGTTGCGTGTCAATACATTTCGCAACATTATTTCGCGTCGTCTTCAGAACACAATTCAACCCTTGGCGTATGGCTGCTACACACCTAGCCCCGCGCGGTGAAACTACGCGGACAGTCCAGTCTCTACACGGGTCCGTATGCTCGATTGAGCGCCTTGGGCGTAGAGAGCGGCGAACGCACGTCGCCTACTCGACCCTCTTGGGTGCGGGTCGTACTGGAGAGGCTCGAACTGTACGTGAATGGCGCGTCGTGTTTTTGCACCGAGGTCAAGAGCGCCGTAGCAGCGCCTCGTCGAGCAAGGGTCGGCCCCCCTGTTGCGAGTCTTGGTGGATTTCACAGGTGTGGGGAGCCGACGAAGCGACGTTTCCGAGCCAGAGATTACGGCTAGTCGAGCCATCTTGCAACACCTGTGACGCTCCACCAAGAGCGTGCAACCCGAATTCTTTCAGAGATGGGGAGAAAGTCAAGCACAAAAACAGCGGCCCGCCTCGGAGTGAGACGGGCCTAACTGAATGGGGGAACCGAGGATCTACTTAGAAGCTACGAACGTTTTGCCTCGGGTGCAAGTGTCCAGATGGGATTCGCCGCAGTAGGCGCACGTGGGGCAACATGCTCGACATTGTTCGGTGCAGACGGGGCAGATTCCGGTGGTCGAGATCGGCGGCAGGTTCATGGTGTCGGTTGGCCCCCGCCTAACCGGCGGGGTTGCGACGGGGGGCCTGTCGAACTAGGGCGTCTGGAGGTCGATCCCAGCAGCCTTGGCCGCGAGGGCGTTCACCGCGTCGGCGACTTCCTGCGGTGTGCCGCCCGCGTCCACGAGGGCCTTCAGGGCCGTGATGTCGGCCTGGATGCCGTCGAGACTGGCGTTGGCTGCGGCGAGAGCGGCGAGAGTTGCGGCGGTGTCGGCCATGATTTTCTCCTGATTGTTGAGAATGAGGAGCAAAAGGCTCCTGTTGCTGACGAAAAAGAAATCGTAGATGGCGCTCATTTCAAGTACTTCCAGGCCGCGATAATAACGACAAGCGCCCCGATCACCAAGACAAGCCTCCCGATCGCCTGCCAGGGATCGTAGTCCGGGTCGAGGTGGAGCGGATCATCGTCTGGAGGTTCCACGTGCGACGCTACTTATATTTCTTCAAAGTGAACAGCACATTCATAGAATACTCGGCCTGCGTGCGATCTCCCACCGAGAACGGGACTTTGTAGGTGGTGCAGTAGCGCTTGAAGTCGGTAGTCCCGTTCTCTCCCTTGAGTTGAACGGCCGAGATCGACCCCAGCAGCGTCACGCCGACCTTGTGCCACTGGTAGCCGAACATCCCTCCGACGCCGAGCTTGTCCGTGTAATTGACGGATGGTCCCAACAGGAAGTCGCCGCTTATGGGCGGCTTCGTGGCTGTCCGCTTGTAGTAGGCCGCGTCGTCGGGTGCAGCAGCGGACGGTAGGAACGCCACCAGCAGGACGGCGAGCAATGCGAGGCGGCGCATCACGGATTCGCCTGAGTGCCGCCCGTTCCGGGGAGGCTGTGCGAGATGCTGTTGAGAAGCGCCGCTACGGCCGCCCCGATCGCTGCGTACTGCGGGGGGAGGAACCCGAGAATCGACGTGACGACACTTCCGACGGCGCCGAGGTTCCCGAGCCAACCAACCCATTTCGGTAGAGGGGTCATCTTCATTCCTTTCTTGATGGCCGCGATGATGCGGCGTTTCAGAATCCAGAGAGCGATTCGTTCGTTGAGAGTCAATTCATCTTCTTATTCATCATCGATTGCCGAGCTTTGACTTGCTCTAGCGCCAGCAGAACCTCCTCG
>Ga0193712_1000027_pt1 | contig 21304 bp, 24 predicted proteins | sample H3a1metaG_FD_143053 | JGI IMG/M metagenome (GOLD analysis project Ga0193712, IMG submission 143053) | Soil microbial communities from a riparian zone of the East river system, Colorado, United States - H3a1 | ecosystem: Environmental > Terrestrial > Soil > Riparian zone | place: USA: East River... | reverse complement strand
GCCTGTACCGCCTGCACGAGGTCGCCCGAGAAGAACGGCTTCCGCAGGCCGGGCTCCTTCGCGTGGTCGCCCGACACTGTCAGCATGGGCACGCCGGGATGCGCGTCCTGCACGTGCTTCGGCTCCCCGTTCGGCAACCCGATGTCGACCACCATCGCCGCCAGCGGTCCCGTCACGGCCCGGGCTTCCTGCACGCGGCCAGCGCCGATCGCCTCGTAGCCCGCCTGCCGCAGGATGCGCACCATGACCCCGAGGACACCCGGATCGTCGTCGACAACGAGCACCCGGTAAGCGTTAGCCACGCATCGCCTCGTGCACGGCGCGGGTCACCATGTTCTCGAGGCGTGCCGCCAGGAGTTCCAGTTGGTCCGCATGGTCCTCCTTCAGATCCGCTCGGAGCTGGCGCGTCGCCTGGTCCCCCTGGACCATCTGCCGCACGATCTGCACGAGGCGGATGCCGAAGTAGACGCAGCCGAGGGCGGCCGCCACGTTTACCATCGGGCTCTCGCCGGTGATCACGCCCGGCAGTTGCATGACCACTACTCACTCTCCCGCGTGCGGCCGGTACGAAACGCAACAAGGCCCCCACGAGCGCCTGTGCTCGTAAGGGCCTTTGCCGAGGTTCCCGACTGTGGCCGTCTGCACTCAATCTAGCAGTCGGCCTCCGGAATCTCCACCGCCCGAGTACCCGACTAACCGCCAAGGTCCTATTTTGGTGCCTATGCCCCGTCGAGCCATAGACCTTACGGGCCGACAGTTCGGTCGCTTAACCGTACTCAGTCGCGTGCCCTCCGCACGCGCGACAGTATGGCTCTGTCGATGCGACTGCGGAAAACAGAAAGCGATCCGTGCCAGCACGTTGATCGCAGGACGATCACGTTCATGCGGTTGTCTAAACCAAGAGGTCACCGTCCAGCGAAATCGTAAGCACGGTATGGCCCCACGCCACAATCCGCACCCCCTGTTTGGAATCTGGTCCGGCATGATGCAGCGATGCGAGAACCGCAAGACCGCCAGCTACCCACGGTATGGGGGCCGGGGGATTCGCGTCTGTGGTCGTTGGAGGGATTTCCCTGCCTTCGTTGCGGATATGTGCACCACGATCGGCATGCGGCCGGGACGGGAATACTCGATCGATCGAATCAACAACGATGGGAATTATGAGCCAGGCAATGTCAGGTGGGCTACCCGCGACCAACAGGCCGCGAATCAGCGATTCCACAAGTTGGAGCCTGAAGCGAAGAAGGCGTTAAACGTACTTGGCAACCACGCGAAGTGGCACATCCGAAGAGGAATCGTGAACCCTCGCTGTCCATTGTGCGCGTGAATCACTCCACTCCGGAGGTGCGCAACCGGGGCCGGAGTGCTACCATAGGGCAGCACCAGGAGGTGCCGTCATGCGAAACGTACCGGGTCTGCTCATCGCCGTCGCCCTACTCGCCGCCTGCGGCGAGAACGCTAGTCAGCCGACGATCGTCCCCCAGCTCTCGATTATCGCCGGCAACGCGCAAATCGACACCATCGGCAAGGTCTTGCCGACCCAGATCGCTGCGGCCTTGCGGGATAAGGAGAGCGGGGCGCCCCTCGCCGGCCGCATCGTGAACTGGGTCGTCATCGAAGGCGGTGGACAAGTCTTCGCCCCCGTAGTACAGACGGGCGCCGATGGGATCGCGCGGCAGACCTGGACGCTGGGCATGACGACGGGTCGCCAGCGGGTGGTCGCCCGCTGGATTGATCCCGCGACTGGCGAACCTCTCACGCTCGACACCGCCAGTGCCACGGCGATGCCGGCCCACGCCGTCAGCTTTATGGTCGCGTTTGGCGGCTCGAATCAATTGGCGGTCGGCGATACTGCTACCATCCTGTACTGGTATCGTGACCAATACGGCAACCGGAACGCGCCATGCGCCGATGGGGGCGCGGGTGACCGGGTCCTCTGGACGAGTGCTGACTCGACCGCCGTGCGCCCGCTCGGAAATGCGATGGCGGTTCCCGACGGCTGGGCGACGCAAGTCGTCGCCCTCGCTGTCCGCACGCCAGGCATTGATGTGCGCGGCCATGCGTTGGCGAGCTGTGCGCCGCAGGATTCGCTTGCGGGTGTGTCATTTCTGGTCCGCTAAATGGCATAGCCAAGCGGTCCCGCCACGGCCCGTACACGGGCATCCCAATCGTTGAGGTCCCGGAACGTTCGGACGACCTCCCGCTGAATCCGCTCCAAGTCCGTGGCTTGGCGCTCCAGAGCCCCGAACTTCTGGAATCCCTCCTCGAACAACCCCCGGAGCGCATCGTCCTGCTCGGCGATTTCGGCAATCTGCAGGAGCTTGGCCAAGAGCGCGATTTGACGACCTACATCTCCGTTCGTTTGCGCGTAGAGCTTCGTCGCCACCCGAACGGCGGCCCCAGTGACGATGCTCGGCGCCTTCAGTTCTGCGAGGTAGGTCTGTGTGTCGACGTTCGTGGCCATGGTTAGAACCCCTTGTCGTAAGATGGCATCGTATAGTCGAGTTCGGCCCACAACAATCGGGAGTCATTGGCGGCGGCGGAACTCGTCAACCCCATCAGGAGCAGATAGGTGTCATTGCCAATCGTCTCAGTGCAGCTCGTCGTCTTCGTTTGCCATCCGGTCGTATTATGCGTGGCGGTCGCCACCAGTGTGAACGTCGCGGTATCATCCAACTTATAGAACGCCAGCGTGGCCAAATCGCCGACCGCATTCCGGTACCCGCGGAGCCGCACGTTCGTCACCGTCACGCCCTTGGGCAGATGCAGCGGCAGGTAATAGGTCTTTTGCCCACCGCCCACAGCGTTCGGGTGGAGATAGAAGTTCGTGAAGTTCCACTTGGCCGTATCGAATTCGGGAATGAACTCGGCCGCATTGAGGCGTATGGTTTTCGTGATGGCGCTCGGACTCGCCACCGTCCCCACCTTGAGCGTTTTCGCGGCGTCGATGAACAAGTCGTCGTCGGTCTCTTTGCCCACCGTGTCGCTTGCCTTGAGCGCATACTTCCCATCGGTCAGCGCGAGAGAGCGCATGATCGGGTAGATGCTGATCAGGCCGCCCTGGGCGAGCTGCGGGGGCAGCAACGCCGGCTTGCCGCGGCCCCATCCCGTCCAGTTGGCGCTGGGATCGTAGCCGTCCGCGACATGGCGCCAGCGGTAGTGCCGGAACGCATCATCCGGCGGCAACAGATCGACATATGAGGCGCCCCCCGCGCGAAGCGGTGGGAGGATGATGATCGTCACGACCGCGCCGACGTTCGGGGCGCCCGACCCATTGTCCGGCGCGCGCTGCAGCTCGATGCCATAACTCGGCGGATTCGCCGGCGTGATCCGGACCTCGATCCCGAAGTCCGTCGCGACCGCCCCGTTGGGCTGGAGCGCCCCAGGCAGCGCCATCTAAGCCGCCCCCACGCCGATCGCGATGCCGCCCGGATCCGGGCAGACGAGCGCCGCCCCGGTGGTCGTAAACGTCGTGTTGACCGCGGCGCTGTAGCCCCCGAAGCTGTCGGGATGCGCGATCTCAATCTTGTAATTCGTACTGAGGTCAAGCCCGAGCAGCTCGTAGCGATTCGCGCCGGGGGGTACCTGATCGATCCGCACCGGTGGATCGGTCGTCGGCGAGGCGAGACGGATCTCCGTGAAGAGCGAGCTGTCGCCCACGGTCCACGTCGCAATCGCGCGACGGCCCGAGAGCGTCCCGCCCGGCACCGCGAGCGCCGAGGGGGCTGTGACCGTCGCGAGATCCACACGGCCCGTCCCGCCCGCGAGGACCCAGGCCGAGGGGAGCTTCAGCGCGCTGCCCGCCGCCGCGACGCTCCGCCCCTGGAACCAGACCCGCTTCCCAGAGGGCAGGCGCGACACCGTCACATCCCGGGCCGCCGCGACGAAGTCGACCGTCGTCCACAGCGGACTCGTGTCGGTCGGCGCCGCGCCCACGCTGGGGTCGGTGATCGCGTAGCGCACCTCGACCGGCTCGCCCTGGGCGTTCAAGGTCACGGTCGTCGCCGCCCCAAACTTGGTATTGCCCGTCTGCTGCACCGGCTGGCTCAACGCCGGCGTATTGGCGATCACGTTCACCGCCAGGTCCAGAAAGCGGAGGTTGATCTGGAGCCCGTCCTCCGACGGCTCGAGGCAGCGCATGAGCCGGATCCCGCCGCGGAGATGAGAGGCCGCATCGGGGAGGGCGTCGACGTCGATGAGCCGGAGGTCGCCGGGCTTCGCGTTCGTGTTGGCGGTGCGCCGGCCGCGGAGGACGGCGATCATGCCGCCAAAGCCCCAGGGCTGGCGCAACTCGCGGGTGAACTGATAGAGCTTGTCCTCGACCCAGCGGGCCCGGCCGATGCCGTCGATCGTCGGCTCGCCCGCCATGACGCGCGCGCCCCGGGCATCGATCGAGACGGTCGCGTCCGACAGCTGCGCCGCCCCCAGGTTGAGCACCTTGATCGGATGATCGATGCTCGTGAGGAGCGCGTTTTCGACGATCGGCGCGCCGCTCGGCCCCAGGGTCGGATGCACGAGCAAGTCGGCCGGCGGCACGGCGGTGTCTTCGTAGTAGGTGACCCGCGCACGGCCGATCGCGGACTCCCGCGTTTGCTCCCAGCCGGCGTTGTTCGGAGCCGCGACGAGGTCGACGTCGGTGATCGTCGGGATCCCCGCGAGCGATGTCGGCATGCGAAGATCGATCGGCACCACCTTCCCGTCCGCATCGAGGTAGTAGCCCAGCTGATAGGGCTGACAGATCACCTGCTCGACGAAGCTGGCGAGCTCCTCCGCTTTCGTCAGCACCAGGCGAATCTTCGGGAACGTGGTATCGGCAATCAGCGTCGCGAACTTCGCCGCGTCGTAGGGGAACGTGCGGAGGGGGTCCCCCGGGCTCTGGCCGGTCGGCACGGTCTCCTCGCGGCCCCAGAGCCGACTATAGAACCCGTCCAGCAGATCCTTCCAGAACTGCACCGGATGCACGTCGTTCACGAGCAGGGGATTGGTCTTCGAAATCAGATCATCCCCGATGAGGGTGATTTCGACAGTCACGGCGTTCGCCGGCATCTTCATGAAGCCCGGCTCGCCGACCACCGAGAGCGCCTCGTTATCGACGACCGCAATCGATAGCCCCGGCTCGATCGTTAGCGTCGCCTGCCCGCTGCCATTCGAGTTGGCGTCGGCCTGGACCGTGTAGTGCTTGGTGTGCCCGCCGAACTTGATGAGGTCGCCCGCCTTCACGATGCCGGTGATGTTGATCGTCCAGCCGTCGCTCGCGATCGTCTTCGTGCCGATCGCGTAGCCGGCGCCGTTATTCACGAGCGGCGTCCCGGTGGCGACGCCGGCGGGGGGGCGCAGCTCGCAGAGGGCCAGGTCGGTGACGTACTTGAGGCCCCCGGCCCGGAAATCCCAGCTCATGTTGATGTAGCTGACCCGGAACTCGCCGCGGGCGCCGGTGTCGAGGCGTTTGACGAGGGCGCGCGTGCGCGTGCGCGTATCCGGAACGCCTTGCGGCACGAAGACCTGCCCGGACGGGCTCCGGAGCGTGGCGACGGAGGGGCCCAGCTGGAAGAGGTTGTCCGTGACGACGTTCTCCGATCGGCCCTTCGACGCCGCATCGAGGAGGAGCCCGGCGACCTGATAGTTCAGGCCCTGGTGGGCGATCGTCGTGTTCTGGGCGATCGCGCCCGTCAGCGGCTTCACCGCGGACTGCACCCCATAGGCGGCGCTCAGGCCAATCGGCAGCAGGGCGCCCATGGCCCCGCCGGCGCTCAGGTGCGGCCGGCCCACGAAGACCTGGGAGCGCATGTCCTGGCGGCGATCGCGCGTGACGAGTTCGAAGCGCAGCTTGTTGACGAGCTTCGCGGACTGGATCGAGCCGGTCCAGAAGGAGGCCCAGGTGGTCCCGCCGTCGAGGCTCTCCTCGACGAACACCCGCAACGCCATCCATTGGGGGTTGCCGTTCGGGTCGCCGAGGAACGCGGTCACCCAGCGGGAGAGGTTCGAGCCGCCGGCGGTGGTGCGCTGATCGATGATCGAGAACGCGAGCTCGCCGACGTCGACGCTCTTATTGAGCGGATCGAGGCGGCCGCGGCGGCCGCGCGGGGGTTGCAGGTACGGTTTCCAGCCGGCGAGGCTCGGGTGCGTGGTGACGCGGAAGGGATCGGAATGCGCAGCACCGGCGGCGGGCGTCAGGGCCGTGGCCTCGGTCACATCGGTGGAGCGCGGGGCGCGGACCTCGAGGCGATAGTGCGGCTGGTAGCTCGTCACGCCGCGGCCGCGGCCGGGATCGTGAGCACGGCCTCACCGGCACCGACCTTGAGGGCTTGCAGCTCTATCAGGCCGATGGGAATGCCGTTCTCCCCGGCGATCTGCAGGTTCTTGTATCCGTATTCCGGGGTGGCGACCCCCGCGCTGCTCCGAGAGCCGACCGTCGTACTACCCCCATTCTTCCGACCGAAGAGCTGCACCGAGTCGTCGCCGTAAACCACGCCGAGGAGTTCGATCAAGTCGCCAACCACTGGCGTGAGGGTGACGCCGCTCGATCGCGTCGTGACGCTGTTCCCATGACTGAACCCGTAGTTCCCGGTCGACCCTCCGGTCATCTCCGTCCGGAGATTCACCCCGAAGCTGCCAATCGCCACCACGTCCGGCAGCGTTCCGCCTGGAGCCGTGCTATTCGCGATGCCAGTCTCGATGAAGCGCGCGTAGAACCACATCGCCTGCTTGGCGTATGGCCACGCCTTGAGTACGAGGTCGCCGGTGCGCGTCACCGTCGCGGTCGTGGTAGGGATGTAGAAGGCCGGCGCGCACTGACCCGACCCGGACACCACCGAGACCTGCTCCGCCTGGCATCCCCACAAGTAAGCGCCCTCGGTCAGCGTGCCGAGGTAGCTGTTCGTTCCCGCTTTTCGCAATGCGAACTCGCAGGCGATTGCGGTCGCGCCAGCGTTGACGATCCCGCTGATCCAGAAGTACCACCAACCGGGCAACCCGGGCACGGCGACCAAGCGAATGAGCTTGACGACGCCCGCTCCTACGTTGATGGGGGTCGCGGTGCCGCTTCCTGCCGTATCAAAGGCGCCATTCAATCCATCCGCACCGTTGAAGATGTTCAGAAAGAACTGCGAACGCTCGGCTGCCTTGAAGAAGCCACTCACCACGACGATACGACCCGCTGTGATGGTGACGGTCTGCAGGCGGCTGTGTACCGCCGTCGTGGCGGTCTCCACCACCTTGTCGGCCGTCACCGCCCCATCCGGCGCTGTGGTTGCGTCAGCCGTCAGGGTAGTGTTGACCGCTGTCCACGCCACCGTCGGGTTGCCCTCACCGTTTGTACGAAGGTCCTCACTCTGAAGGATTAGGTTGGCGCGAGTCTCCTCGAACAGCGTGGTGCGGCGCATCGCGTCGTAGTGGCGATCGCGGAGTGTATTCGCGGCTGCGCCCTGGACGATGCCGGTGACACCCAGGAAGCGACCAGCGGAAGTCGTCACGGCGAGATTCGAGCCGTTGACGGAGACGTCAGCCCCGGGGGCATACTCGAACATGATCCCGCGCAGTGCCTGGTGGAAATCCATCGTCGCGTTCCGTAGCTTCAGCCGCACGTTGCGCTTGATGTCGGCGGAGAGAGAGCCGAACCCCTGCCGCGGTTCGACCAGATAGGTATTGTCCAAATAGAAGTTCGGCTCAGTCTCGTCGGGCACGAACCGGAAGGCGTTCGCGTCGCGCGCCCAGTCCAGGAACTCCTGCCACCCCACCGCCCCGGAGAGCGCCGTCTGCACCGGGGCCGTGCCGGGCCCGTCGGGGATCCAGCGGACCTCCGTGTCGAGAACGTAGTCACGCCCCGTGATCCAGCTGTCCTCGATCCCGCTCGAGCCCTGGATGTGCTCGCTGCCGTCCCGCTCCTCGCGATCGGTGACGACCTCAAATAATGGGAACCCGATGCGGATGGTGTTCTCGAAGTTCGTGCCCCACTGAAACGCCGAGACGGTCATGCGACGCTCCGCGGCTCGACCCGGACCTCACGGCCGGAGAGATCCGACAGCGCTTCGGCCAGCGCATCGGCGTTGCGGGGATCCTGGAACAGCGCCGTCACGACCGCGTCCCCATGCAGCTCGAGGATGAGGACGCCCGAGCCCTGGGACGACGGGCCCGCGTCGGCCGACACGCTCGCCCCCCCTCCACCGCCAGCGCCCACGCTGGCGTTCACGCTCTTCTGCGCCGTCGCCGACAAGGCACTGCCCAGGGCGACGAGGGCCACGCCCGCCGCGATCGCCGCGAAGGGATTCGCGAACAGCTTCAGAATGGTCGTCGCCGCGATGCCCGAGGCGATGAGCGCCTGGCCCACCGCCTTCAGCAGCCCGCCCAGGATGCCGAGCATTGCGTTGCCCAACCCCCGGAAGCCTTGCGCCATCCCGGAGAGGATGCCGCCGATCTGCTCCCCGAGCGCGGTCCAGGCATCCACCATCGCCGTCTTGATCGAGGCGTTGATACTGGCCAGCGCTTGCGCGTATTCGGAGAGTCCCTCGAGCTGCTGCCGGGTGATCGTGTCGAGGTTGATGCCCCGCGCGGTCGCCAGCTCAAGCAGGCGCGCATGATCCGCCAGCGTCGGGCCCAGGAGGTTCAACGCCTGGTCGTACATCCGCGCGGCATCCGCGAGCTGCTGGTACCGGACCGCCATCTCTGTCAGTGTCTCGCCCTTGGCGCCCTTCACATCGAAGAGGGCCACGTTATTCCGGATCGCGGCCGCGGTCAGGGCGTCGATCTCGGTCTTCAACGCCGCCGCACCCGCCGCGTTCTTGTTGAACTCGGCGCCGAACACCGCCGCGTTCGCGTTCAGTTCGCGGATCGCCAGGTTGTAGGCCGCGAACGCCACCGCGGCGGCCTGCGCGAACGCCGTCACGTCCACGAGCGGTTTCTTCACGCCGTTGAACCGGGCCTCCAACTCGAGGATCCTGGCCCCCAGCTTGCCCAGCGCCGCATCGGCCAGCACGTCCAGCTTCGCCCGCAGGAAGTCCGTCGCGCCGGTGATCTTCGTGAATCCTACCGTCAGCACATCGAGGATTGTGAGCGTGGCCCGCACCCCGTCGAAGAACGTCTCGACGATCGCCGTCCAGGCAAGCGTGAGCTGGAGCGCCACCCAGTCCCAGTTGGTGATGACTTCGAACGCGGCGGCGGCGAGCGCCAGGACGGCAAGGACCGCGAGCCCCGCCGGCGTCACGAGGAGCGGCAGGATCTTAATCAGCCCCCCGACCGCGGCAATCAGCTTGCCGATCACGAGCACGGTCGGGCCCAACGCGGCGAAGAACGCCAGCGTGTAGATGACGGCCTTCCGCACGCCCTCGGGCAGCTGGTGGAACGCTTCAATCCACCCGCGCAGGATGCTGATGCCCCCGCGCAGGAGATCGATGACCTGCAGGAAGACCGGCTGGAGCTCCTGGCCGATCGCCAGGAAGAGCCCGTGCACGCTCGCCTTCAAGTTCTCGGTCGCCTGGAACAGGGGGCCGAAGCTGCGGGTGGAGTCCTCGAGCAGGACGTGGAAGGCCCCGAACGCGCCCGCGAGCAGCGGCAGGCTGATGGCCATGGAGATCTCGCGGCCTGCCCGGGCGATCGTCCGGCCCGTGCGCTCGACGCGCCGGGCGACCCCCTCCATTTGATGATGAAACTCCGCCACGTTGGCGCTGAGCTTCACAACCAGGCTCGCAATCGTCACACCCTACCTCCTCGCCGCGGCCGCGTCTGCAGGCGCGCCGCCGCCGTGTCGGCCATCTCCCGCTCCTGCTCTGCCTCCCGCTCGAGCCGCAGGAACTCCCCCCACTCACTGAGCTTCCGCGATGAAATGCTGCGGAGCAGCCGGTCGGGATCCAGGATACCCAGTTCGCGGGCGAGCTGGAACGCGAAGTACCGGGCCGGCCGCTCGGTCAGTTTTTTGCGAGTTCCTCGAGATCTTCGTCCGTGAGCCCCGACAGTCGCGATGCGACCTCGAACACCCGGTTGATCGCCGCCCCGCTCTTCTTGCCGAGCGCGGCCGCATCATCATCCGAGAACAGGCGGCTGCCGTCCTCCTGAATGCAGGAACGGGCCACCAGCTTGGCGCGGAAGTTCCGGAGGTTCACTTCCGTCTTCTTGCCGCGGCCCTTCACGCACGTCGCCTCGAAATCGTCGCGCTCGTCGCCCGTGAGCCCCTGGACGGTCACGGCACCGCCCCACTCGGGGACCTGGACGACCTCGCGCTTGATGTCGGGAATCGCGAGGATGGCCTCGCGGCCGAGTTGCTCGAGCTGCTTCGCTGGACCTGTCATACAAACCTCGACACCCATGGGTGGAGCCTGGCGGTTAATTCCGCTCATGGCCCGTGAGGGCCCGGCCCTGGCCAGGGGCCGGCTCCCCGCTGGTGATTACTGCGGCCTGCGATTAGGTGGCGGCGCGCGTCAGCGGCACGCCGTCCGATCCTTGCATCGTGATCGGCGCCATGCCCATGTCGCCGACCCCGCCCGTGTAGGGCGGGTAGTTGTCGATGATCCCGTTTCCCGAGTAGCGCGGGTTGGTCGCGGAGACGCCGGTCCCCCTCACAGGAATCAACTCGAAGGCGGTCTGCACACCGACGAGCGGCTGGATCGTCGCGTCGATCTTCGCGGCAGCGTAGTCCTGATAGAACTCGATGTCGACGCTCCAGTCCTTGAGCCCGCCCTTCCGGGCCTTCGAGAGCATCCCCATCGCGGTGGCGTCCTGCAGATCCGCGCTGTAGGTCACCTTCACCGACTTCACGTGGTCCGAGAGGTCCACGGTGTTGATTTTCACGGACGCATCCGTGAAGACGAGCGTCGCCATATGTCAGCTCCCTATTGGATGCCCATGAACATCGCGAACGTGATGCTGTTGCCGGCCCCGCCGGCCACGCTCCAGGTCGCGCGCCAGTTGTCGTCGGTGGCGATCGGGCCCGCGACCGGCACGGCCCACTGCGATCCCTTCACCGTCACCGCGGTGAACACGATGCGGTCGATCGGAGAGGGGAACCCGCTCGTGTCGCTCTGGACCTTGAACGTCCAGGTGCCACCGCCGGCCACCGAGACCACATGCAACGCGGCCCACAGCTTCTGCCCGGTGCCGACGAGGCCCTGGGCGAAGGCCGTGCCGTTCCCGTTCGCGGTCTCGATCGAGTTCCGCAGCAGGATCCCGCGGATCAGCGCGTCGTCCGAGCTCTCGGCATCGACGGAGAACTTGAGCATCTCGCCCACCGCCGCGCCGGGCGTGTACTGCGCCAGGCCAGCGAGGAAGCTGAACGACCCCGGATCCCCCGCGACGCCCGTGTCCGAGATGGTGATCGGCACGCTCACCGTGCCGACCTTCCCCCATAGCACCTCGTCGACCAGGTCCACGCCGCCCGACCAGAACCCCTCGAGCGCGAGCGACGTGCTCTTCAAGCCGCCCTTGCGCGCCTTCCCGCCCAGGTTACCGAACGTCGTGGCGTCCTGCAGGTCAGCGCCGTACTGCATGGCGATCTTGTTCAGATCGCCGGAGAGGTCCCAGGCGTCGAGCCAGAGGCGCGCATTCGTGAGGACCTTGATCGCCATCTAGGCGCTCACTCCCGGTGCGACATGAGGAAGTCCACGGCCCGTTGGAACAGCAATATCGTGTCGTCGAGCCCCAGGTCGACCTCGTTCTCGAGGAAGGAATCCAGAACGTCCACGGTCGCCACGACGCCGCGCCACCGGCTGTAGCAGGCGATGAGCTGCAGCGAGATGTCCTTGGCCGCTGAGTTCGTTTTCGCCCAGGACGAGAACTGGAAGCGCGGGTGCGCCACGCCGGGATCCGCGCCCATCGCGTGTTCGCGCGGATCGCTGACCATCTGATAGGTGACGTAGGGCGCGACGGCGTTCTGCGGCGCCTGCACGTAGTACAGCCGCGTGCCGATCAGCGCGGTGAGGCCGCCGAACGTCGAGCCGCGCGTGAAGATCGCGTCCTCGATCGAGCTCACGATCCCTCATGCGGCGCCCTCTTGGCGAAGGCGTCCTCGATCTCGTGGCCCAGGGACTCCCCGATGATCTGCACAGTCGCCTCCATGTTCTCGTCAGCCGCGGGCCGCAAGAACGGATAGGCTGGCACCTGGCCAACTACCCGCCCCCCGCTGCCGAGCTTGCCGCCGACGACCATCCGGTGCCCGAACTCCACGAGGTGCGCGGTCGGCTTCTTCGTCCCGACCTCGACGACGGCATGCAGGGCGTCCCGCTCGCCGGGGAAGATCTGGATCGAGTCGGCGAGCGGCACGGTCTCCGGACGCCGCCGCGGGCCGCGGTGCCGCACTCGCGCGCCTGCGGTGTCCCGAATCGGCACCGCCCCGTCGACGAGCGCCTCCACGAGGATCTCCCCGCGCACGGCCCGGGGGAGCTCGCGGAGCGCGGCCGCCATCGCCCGCCCATTGGGGAAGTCCATGCGGATCGTCTCGGTTGGCATCAAACGCTGCGACCTGCCAAGACCTGCGCCTCGGGCATTACACCATCTCCTTAGCGAGAATTTCGATGGCGACGGTCTCGCCAGCGACGGGGCCGACGTACTGGAAGTCAAAGATCGAGCCCACGAATGGATCCGTCAGACCGAGGCCGCGCATCTTGGGCTTCACGCCCGCCAAGTATTGGATCAAAATCCGGTGGGTCACGAAGCCGGCAATTTGCTGCGCCTGAATCTTCTCGTCTCCGGTGAGTGGCACAATCGCTGCCCGGACAGGAACATCCGACCCCCAGACCTGAATCGGCTCACCCCTGCTGTTCTGCGTTTCCACGACCGACTGAATGGCCAATCGGTGCCGCAAGAGCCCGACCTTCGTCGCGAGTATGCCCCGGAGACTCATGCGAGCACCACCGGCGTGTTCGCCTCGACCGCCATCGGCCAAAACGGATCACTCTCCGCGACGTGCTCCAGCATCGTGCGACTGTAAAACCCGCCGACCGACTCGCTCTGCGACTCCTCGGAGCCCCGGCGCCGATATGCTGTGGCCGCGACCGACTTGATCGCGAGCTGGGCGTTCGCGGGCAGGTCCCCCTGGTGATCGTAGACCACCTGAACAAACCGAGGCTGCCGGACGGTCCCGAACCGTCCGCCATCGGTGCGGGTGATGATGCGAGACCCCACCCCGTAGACCACGACGAGTTTATTGGCGACGGCGAGTGTTTCGGCTGGCGCGGCGGGATCGTAACCGAGCTTAATCGACGTGAGGGCCGCAATCGGGTAGGCGACGTACAGACGTGCCGAGCCCGTACCATCAAGCACTTCGGTGCGCGCCGGCGCTGCTGGCACGTAGGACGCCGCCGGCCGCAGGGTCTGGGCCTCGAACAGAGCTTCTACGTCGTCGAGTAGCTGCCCCAGCAGCGTGTCGTCGCTGTCCGGCGCATCGCCGAGAAAGGAGCGGAACTCGGAAGGCGTGACGAGGTCAGCCATTTATTTGCGACCGTCCGCGCCCTTTTTCACCACCAGGCGCCAGTCGGTATTCTCGCCGGGCTTCGCGCGGGTTTCACCGAGCGAGAGCCAGAGCGATCCGCCCCACGTCACGAGCAGCCCGCGCGTGTAGAGTTTCCCGTTCTCGTACACGCCTTGATACACGTCGGCGAAGGTCCGCACCTGAATCTCGGCGACACGCGTCTCGACGATGGCCTCGATCTCTTCGCGCGTCCCGATCCCATCCACGCCCCGTTCACCCTGCACACCAGGTGACCCGTCGCGACCCTGCAGCCCGTCGGCACCACGCTCGCCCTTATCACCCTGCGCGCCATCCTTACCCGCCAGGCCCGCGTCGCCCTTGTCGCCGGGCGCGCCATCCTTGCCGTCGGTGCCATCGCGTCCAGCCGGACCGGGAGGCCCAACCACAGGAAGTGCTGCCGCGCGTGTCTGCAGTTCGCCTAGTAGCGAACGGACCTCTTCGCGCAGCACACGGTTCTCGTCCGCCTGCTTGACGAGCCGCTGCTCGACCACGTCCATAAACCTCTGGGTGGCCGCCAGTACCAGATCGTCGGTCATGCGGCCATCCTCATGGTTGCGGCCTTGATGTCGATGAGCGCCGCGAGCCGCGTCATCCGCGCCGCGGTGATGTCGTCAGGGACCGTGTCGCCGGCAGGCAATGCTTTCTGCGTGTCCGAGGCCGGCAGCGCAGGGACTGGCTTCGCAAACGGATTGTTCCGGTCACGCTCGGCGAGGGCCTCGAGCGAATAGTTCTGCTGCTGCATCCAGATGGAGTCACCGCCGGACACGGGCTTCTGATCGACCTTCTTCCGCGCTTCGTTGACCGTGAGCACCGACCCGCCAACGGCTTCCTTGAGTGTCGTAATCTGGGATGCCATGTCCATGCGGAGCAGCCCGTCCAGGTCGAGTTCCGTGCCGAGCATTCGGCCTTCGGTGGGCGTGATGAAGCCCAGCGCCTCGTCCATGCACAGCTCCCACTGTTCGATCAGCGCCTGGAGGCAGTCGGAGTAGTAGGCCTGGTTGGCGATCTCGGGTTTCGTGTACGTCGGCTGCGGACCGATCCCCACCTTCCACGGCGGAACGTGAAACGTCGAACACACGGTCTCGGCGGTCCACTGCAGTTGCTCGATGAGCTGCGAGTCCACCGCCGTCATGCGCATCGCCTCGAACTTCATGCCATTCCCGAGCACGGCTACACCGCCCGACTTATCCTTGCCGAACCGCGCGTTCCAGAGGTCGGACAGTTCCTCCGCTTTCTCCTTCGTAATCTGCGTGACCGTGGTCAGGATGCCGCTCGGGTTCGAGCCGTTACCGAAAAACGCCGAACTGTTCGTCTGGATCTGGAGCCCCATGTTCGCCGCGGTGCCGCAGGCGAAGATCGGGGACGTGCCCACCAGGGGATGGAAGAGGCAGTTCATCCGGTCATGGATGATCTCCGACGCAGGGACCGCGACACTGTCCCGCTCGAGCCCCGACAGGTTGTCCTGCTTTAGGTCGTAGAACACTGACCCGTCCGGCGCGACCAGCACCGTGACCCGGTTCGGGTCGAGGATATACATGGCGCTGACCACCCCGCGTCCGTCGCGCTCCAGCAAGGCGTAGGCGTTGCCGCGGGTGAGCTTCGAGGTCGTCCACCACTCCTTGAACTGGATGTGGTTCTGGTAGCGGTTCGGCCGACGAAGGACGGGCGAATGGGCAGTGTTCTCGATCTCGGACCAGATCGCATCCTCGTCCTGCTCCATCAGCTTGGGCCGGAGCTTCCCGATGTCCTGCGCGATGCGCGTGATGCACGCATAGACTGCGTGATGCGCGAGCACCGTATCGGTCGTCCATTCTTGGTTGCGTTGCCACGCGCCAGAGAACGGTTCGCGGATCAGCGGCCACCATCCGCCCCGGTAATCCGAGACGGTCTGGAGCCCCGCGGGGCCACGGACGTGGATCTCCAAGCCAAACAGTCTCACTGTGCCTTCTTCTTCAGCTTGGGGATGGCCTTGGTCGTCAATGGCTCCGCCTTCGTGGTCTTGGCCGGCTCGTCGAGACGCTCATACAAGCCCGTACCCAGATAGGCCTCGGCTTCAGCGTCTGGGAGGGTCACGACCGCCCCGTTCGCTTTCGCTCGGAGCCTCATGGCCTGGTTCCGTAGACGATCTGGACGCCGCCCTGCATGGGAGGCGTCGACTGGTAGCGGGTAAGCGGGACTTTCCACCGACGCTCGAACTCATCGAATGCTTGCTTCACACCCGGATACCGCGGGTGCTCATAGTCATCACCGATAATCAGCCCACCCGACTTGACGTGCGGGACCCACGCCACCAAGTCACACCACACACCCTCGTAGCTGTGATCGGCATCGACGTATAGGAAGTCGATCGGCTCGGACCAGAACGTGGCCGCGTCCACGGTCATCGCCGGGATGAGTCTGACGTTCGCGCCCACGCCCGCGTCGACGATCTCACGCGCGCAACCCATGAGCATGATCGGGTGTTTGCCCGCTGGCGAGCCGCCATCGTCATTCAGATCCCCCGACCAGGTGTCCACGCACGTCAATGTCCCACCCCACCGCGCGATGGACCGCGCGACCGGAATCGCAGACGCACCCTGCCAGGTCCCGAGCTCGACGCACACCTTCGGCCGATGTTGCTCAATCAGCTCCAGGATCTTCGCCCCGTGATTGAACCATCCGGGGATGCGAGCGGGTTCGGCCATGACGGCGTTAGTCATTGAGCATCGGGACGGAAGTTGGTGCGGTGCGATAGACGTGCTGGCCGATGTGCCCGACCTCGTTCGAGAGATCGTGGTCGATCCAGATCGTGCGGCCCGCTGTGCGGAGCAGATGGCAGAAGTACACGTCCTCGGTTTCCGTCGGGGTCGAATACCAGAACCGCGGCCGGGGAAGGCCCGCCACAACCGATGTCTTCATCAGGAAAACGCCCATGCCGACATGATCCACCGCCTGCAGCCCTTGCTGGTCGCCACTGTAGACGTGCTGGCCATCACACATCGCCGTCGGTAGGTGCGCCCCTGCCCGCTTGACGTAGTTCGCGGCAACCACGTCCACGTCGTGCGCCAGGAGCCGGAGGGCGGCGTCGGCCGGAAATGTCATGTCGGCATCGAGCCAGAGCACGTGCGTCGCGCCCCAGAGTTCCATGACATCATGCAACAGCTTCTCACGGGCTTGATGGACGAACGTGCCCACTTCGCCCGCCAGCGTGATACTGGGCACGGCCGCACACGTCGCCGCGTAGAGCCGTGCCAAGTCGAACGACCAGGGAGTCGGCGATTGCTCCAGTGCCGGCACCGCGATCGCGAGTCTCACTTCGCGTCTGTCGCCGTCTTGGGTGGCGGCGTCGGAATCCCTTCGCCACGGTCTGCATGGTAGACGTGCGGTGCCCCGTCCGCCTTCTCGACCTTCTCTGCCGCTTTGTCCGCGGCGGTTTCTTTGGCCATCGTCGTGTCCTTCCAGAAAGGAAAACTGAGAGCAAGGGGCGCGGAATCACGCCCCCTGCCCCTCAGTCAAGGCTTACGGCACGTAGGCAACGCCAGTGATGCGATCGACCGCGGTGGACCGAGCCTTCCCCCACGTGATCCAGCGCTCGACGCGCAACGCGACGAGGTTGGCCTGCCAGAGTGAGGTCAGAACCGCCGTCGCATCTGGCGGATCGGTCGGCGCCGAATCCAACTGCAGCGACGCCTCACGCGAGATGTCGATCTCGACGCCGTTCTCATCCGCCATCAGAATCGACGGCGCATGGGCGATGATGACCTGGTTGCCGACCGCCTGGCTGGTGACCACCGGGACACCGATGATCGACCCACCCGAAGCATTGAGGCCGGGGAACAGCGGGGACCCGACTGCATTCAGCGCCAGCCCGAGGTTGAACCCGATGGACTCGCTCATCAGAATGACGAGCTCGTTCACAGGATACCCGAGCACCACCATGGCGGCGATTCTGGCCGCGATGTCCGAGCGTGCAAAGGCCGGGGTCGTGCCGCCGGCCGCGGTGCCCGTGACGCCGTTGGTGATCGACGCAGGATTGACGTTCGCCACCGCGGCGACCGTGGAATCCACGAGCTGCACGTCGAGGAACGCCTGGGCGCCCTTGACGAGCTCGTCCCGCACCGCTGCTTCCGCAGACGGAGTGGACAGACGGACCAGTTCCTCGGTCAGGACGATGATGCCAGACGCCTTGGCGAACGACAGCGTGACCGACGCATACTGCGCGTTCGTCACGGGCTTCCACTTGCCCTGTCCCACCCACTTGTACGTGCCGCCTGCGGTCTGCGCAGGCATCGACACGTTGAACGGGACGTGACGCAGTCCGGGGATTCTCCCGAGCAGCGTCAGGGGCCGCAGCAGCGTCAGGAAGTCGTTCAGGTAGTTCGTGATGACGAGCGGAGCCGCGAACGTTGCCTGGAGCGTGGTGCCCGGGGCGACCGCCGCGCGGGTCATCATGCCATCGCGAAGGCCGCCGTAAATCTCGTCGGCGCCATCCCCCCACGTGCGCTTCGCGTACTCGGCGGCCTCGTGCTTATTGCCCTTGCAGACCGCGAGCGCCATGACGTGACGCGCGAACAGGATGCCAGGTTCGGCGGTGTCCCGCATCGTCACCACGGGGACCCCGCTCCGAGACTGCGTCGCCTTGTCGGTGCTGTTGCCATTCACCGGCGTGGCCGCTTTGTCGTTCGCGAGCTTGAGGCTCCTGAGGCGCACGAGCTGCCCGTCATGCGCTTCGAGTTCTCTCCCCAGCGTGTCGAACTGCTCCTGCTGGGTCGCATCGAGCGTGGTGCCGTCGGTACCCGACTTCTCCATCAGCGCGTTTTGCTGCGCCACTTTTGCGGCACGAGAGTTCTCGTGCTGTTGGATTTGTTCTTGAATGGTCATTTTCCCGTTCCTCGGAGTAGGTGAAATGCCCGAGACGCCGGGACTTGTGTCTGTGGGCTCGCCGGACGCGGCGAGAGTGGAAAAAGCTGAACGGACGGCCAGAATCGTGGCGTCCTGATTGGAATTGATCGGCGTGACCGTGAGCCCGTGCCAGCTCCAGCGCGTAATGCGCGATCCGGCGCGAGGGCTCCGGGGCTCCAGCGGGATGAAGTCGATCGACAGACCGCGGACCAGGCCGTTCTTGATGTCCGCCCAGGCCGCGTCGACGCGGTCCTTGACCGAGCGACCGCCCGGCGTGCCGTCATCCGAGATCGTCGGGATGTGTGCGCGAATCCAGCGCATTCCGCCACGAATCTCCGACGCGATGACGGAACCGATCGGCTTGGAGTGGTCGTGCTTGCCGGCGGAGTGAAAAAACAGCGGGAGCGGCAATTTGTATTGCGCGCCCTCAGGCAGAATCGACGTCTCGTAGGAGTCGAAGGCCGCGCTGTTGGCGATGCCCTCGAATGTGCGTTGCGCAACGTCGACCGCGCGGATCTCCAACAGCCCGAGAACTCGGTCCATGCCTAAAGCCTACGAAATCGTGGCCGGTTCCCTAGTACGCGAAAAAGGTTACTTGCCCAAAAACCACAGCGTCAGGCGGTGACGCGGGAACGCCGTGCCCGGGAGTCGCTCGGCCGCTTCGCTGATGTGCACCCTCACAGTTTCAACGGACACGCCGATGTCGCGGGCGATCTCCTTGTTCGTGAGCCCGCGCGCGACACGCTCCGCAACCTCGGCCTGGCGCTCGGTCAGGGGGAAGGGCTTCATGGGTGGCCGGCAAACGACAAGAACGTCAGAGACGGCTCACCGCCGACCTCCCCCGCCGCCAGCGCGTCGTTGCGGGCTTCCCAGGACAGGCACCCCGCCATCGCCAGGTCGATCTTGTTCGGCGAGTCCGGCCGTTCTTTGCGCAGGATCCACAGCGGGACGCCCTTCTCATCGACGAGAGTCGTGTATGATCGCCGCGCGTTGGCGATGTGGGTCTCAAACTGCTTGTCCCCACTCTGCTCGAGTTCACCAGCCGTCATTGCCCCGACATACGAGCGCAACGCATAGGCCATCGGCTTGCGTCGGTTCGTCCACCATTCGACGACCCGCTTGTCACCATAACGACTCGCCCATGTGGCGAGCCAGCTCTCCCATTGCGGCGGGTCCCCATAGAACCGCACCACGGTCCATCGCTGGAACGCATCGGCGATGATGCCGTCCACCTCATCGTGGGGCACCTCCCAGTCGGGCAGCTGGAGAGGGCGCTCCCAGGCCCCGAGTTTCCACTGGAAGCCGGTCTTGATTTCCGTCCCGACGAGTCCCGTGGCGTCATCGAAGCGCCCACCGTCGAAGCCGATGGTGATCGCCGCGCCATCCGGCACCACGTATCCCGGCCGGGCGAGCGACCGCCACTGGCCAACGTCAAACGCCACGCCTGACGCCTGCACCGGCCGATTGAGCCACACGCGCTCGAGGTAGGCGCGATCCGCATCCGGCGCCCGGAAGGTCTCGACGATGCGGTCCACGGCGCTCCACTTCACGATGTGGGGCCCCGAGGCTTCGATCACCGCCGCCTTGAGTCCCGCCTCGGTATCCAGATCGTGTTTATTGGACGCCTGACGATGAAAGAAAAACAGCTTCGCGTTTCCTTTCTTCTCGGCCATCGTCTCCGCGTACTGCATCGTGCCTTCGGCCGTCGAGCCCATCCCCGGCTCGGGCGCCGTCGTCGTTTCCAATGCCCACGGATCCGCGATCGGGCGCTTGGCGAGATTCGCGAGCATCACCGACCATGCGCGTTTCAGCGAGTCCAGCATAAACCGGTGCGTCTCGTCGGCGTGCTCAAACGTCGTCCGGGCTCCATCTCGAGCGTTTGGGGAAGCCGAGACCGCTTCCGCCTTCCCGTCGCCGCCGCGGCGCATGATCCGCTCGAGCCCGATGTCGAAGTCAGACCCGACTGAGCACTCCTCGAGAATCCGCCGAAGCGCCCCATAGGCCAACTCTTCGGTCTGCTCCTCGGTGTAGGAGATCATCGGGATGTACGGATCTGTGACCCCGTCCCCGATGGGCTCTCGCCCCTTCCAACTACGGACGCGGACCGGGCCGTCCCGGTGGAGCTCCACGCCGGCGATCCAGGCGGCGAACTCCGTCTTGCTCGATCCCTTGCGGAGCGATAGGGCACACCGCTGGAAGCGTCGCTTCCCGGCGTTGGGGTTTGGCTCGCGCACGACGACCCGCTTCTTCCGCCGATCAAAACTCGCCGGCTCGACCTCGTATATCCGATAGAGCCATGCCCGCTGCTCCTCGTTGAGCACGACCACTTGGCCCAGCAAGTCCCCTGGCCCGTGACAGAACCGCTCCTCGATGAAGTCGCAGACCTGCTTCCCGAGTGTCGGCCACGGCTCGTCATCCATCGGGGGAAACATGAAGGTCGTCACTTGGCGATCTTCAGCGCCTCACGCGGGTCCTTGCTCGACGCCTCTTTGTACTGCTTCCGCTTGGACGTGCGCTCGGTCGCCTGCTCGCCCTTCTCGACTTCCCATTGCAGCCGCCGCCGATCAATCGGTGAAAGCCCAAAGCGCACCTCCTGCTGCCGGATCTCTTTCGCGATGTTCACGAGATCGGAGGGATCATCGGCGTTCCACCGCTGCTGGTGCAGCTCGGCAAGAAGATAGAGCCCGCCCTTCTTGTCGGAGTCCAGAAACTCGGACGCCATCGGCGACTTCCAGATCGCCGTCCACCAGGCCTGTACCATCGGATGCCACCGCTCTGATTTCTTTTCCCGCGTCGGCAAGGCCGGGACTTTATTCTCGGTGTTCTCGTCGATCGGCAGCGTCGCATTCGTACTTGTGCGATTTTTTCGCTGCCGCGTCCGCGGGTGCTTGGGTAGCGGTCCAGGCACTAGCGCGAGGTACGAGTTAGGAACAATTGAAAAACCCCATCTCGTAGGCACAAAAATCCGCC
>Ga0193712_1000026_pt1 | contig 21496 bp, 32 predicted proteins | sample H3a1metaG_FD_143053 | JGI IMG/M metagenome (GOLD analysis project Ga0193712, IMG submission 143053) | Soil microbial communities from a riparian zone of the East river system, Colorado, United States - H3a1 | ecosystem: Environmental > Terrestrial > Soil > Riparian zone | place: USA: East River... | reverse complement strand
AGAGGCGTAGGATTCCACCCTCCCTCCAAGGAGACGATCATGAACAAGATGCTGCCGGGCTTGCTGTCGGTCGCCCTACTTCTGCCCGCGTGCGGCGGCGGAAGCTCCCCCACCTCGCCGTCCACCCCGCCACCAACCACGCTGCCCGCGATCTTCACCATCTCCGGCTCTGGCGACAACGTCTTTGACCTCCCGGCCCGGATCACCCGCATCAAGATCGGCGCGACCTACACCGAGTTCGCCTCGAACTTCATCGTCAAGATCGCCGGGAACCTGGTAGTCAACGAACTCATGGGCACCGGATTCAACCAGACGAAGTTCGAGGGGACCTACCTCATCACCGCAGGCGGCACCGTCCAGATCACCAATTCGAACGGCGTATTCTGGATCTTCACCGAAGTCCGCTGACCTGAATGCGTGGTGACCCCCGGCTCTACCGGAAGCGCGGCATCTGGTACGCGGACCTCGGCGTGATCGATGGCCGCCGCGTCCGCGAGTCCCTCAAGACCACGGACCGGGTGATTGCCGAGAAGCGCCTCGGCCGGCTCCGCAAGACCAGGGAACGCGGCGAGTACACCTCCCCGGCCGAGCGCGGCGTCACAGTGAAGGAGCTGCTCGCGGACCTTGACGCGGACCTCCGGCTCCGGGGAGTGGCGGGCCTCGGGAAGATCCGCTCCCACCTGAAGACGCTCCGCGAGGAGCTCGGGCACCGCCAAGCGGCCCGGCTCGACACCGCCAGCATCCGGGCCTACCAGCAGGAGCGGCTCGACCTCGGGCGCGCGCCCGCCACGGTCAACCGGGAGTGCGAGCGTCTCCGGCAAGCCTTCCGCCTCGCCGCGCGCTCGACCCCGGCGAAACTCAAGGCCATCCCCTACGTCCCCCTCCTGAAGGTCCAGAACGCCCGCCAGGGCTTCCTGGGCAAGGGCGACCTGCAAGCGCTGCTCCGGGCGATCGCCGACCCCGATGTCCGGGACTTCCTCGAGTGGTTTGCCTGGACGGGGATGCGCCCGGGGGAGATCCGGTCTTTGACGTGGGCGACCGTGGACCGGGAGGCCCAGACGATCAACCTCGACCCGAAGGACGACAAGGGGCGGCGTGGCCGGGTGATCGCCCTCGAGGGCCCACTGCGCACCATCATGGACCGGCGCTGGAAGGCCCGGCGGCTGGACACCTCGCTCATCTTCCATCGGACCAGCCGCCTCCAGCCTGGGCAGCCCGTGAAGAGCTACGTGAAGCTCTGGCGCGATGCGCTGAAGACGGCGGGCCTTCCCCCTTCCCTGCGCCCGTACGACCTCCGCAGGACCGCCCTGCGCAACCTCATCAGGGGCGGGACGGACTACACGGTGGCCATGCGCATCAGCGGCCACCGGACGCGCTCGACGTTCGACCGCTACAACATCACCTCGACCGAGGATATTCGGGAGGCGATTCTTCGAACCGCGGCCTATGTGGGGAAGTTGCCTGGGACGCGGAAGGTGAGAACGTTCAGATGAACAAGGTCTACGGCTCCGGATCGGTTTACCAGCGCACCAGAATAAGTAAGAAGACCGGCGAAGCCTGTCGAAGCACTCGATGGTCGTTTACGTACCACGACAGGAAGATGGGGAAGAAGATTCGCAAGGGTGGATTCTTCACTCGCGAGGAAGCGGAACTGGCACTAAAGGAGGGGATGGCCACACACAAAGCGGCAAGAGAGGCGAAGGGGACCGTCTTCACCCTCACCGGGCACCAGATCCAAATCCTTCGCGGACCGCTCGTCTATCTCTGGTCGCGCAACTCGGAAGCCCTGTACGTCGGCATGTCATCACAGGGCCTGCTGCGGCCGCTGGACCCAAGGCATCATCGTCTCCAGTCGATCCTTATCGGCGACAGCCTCCAGATCATTCGGTGCATCGACAGCGAGGGGGCGCGTGCGCTTGAGGCGAACCTGATCGAGCAGCTAAAGCCTCTCTTGAACGGCAAACGGCGATTGCGCGAAGGTGGCACCGGGACGTCCCCAGGGCCCTAAACTTGCATTAAACCCTTGATAGCTGGCGGAAGCGGGTAGGAATCGAATCGGTTTCAACCTTCCGCTGGCCATGGTGAAACATGGCCCAACACGTAGAATCAGCAGGTTGCAACCTTCGCACGCGCCAGAAACAGGCCGAGTCGCAGCGCAAAGTGGCACCAATCTGGCACCGCTCAGCGTCCACTTGCATCCTCGTGCTGTCCCTTGCCGGTGTCGCCCAGGCCGAGCCCTGCGGCCCGCCGTTGCCCGCCGTGCAGCTCGTCACGCCCGTCCGCGGCTACGACGCCCGCGACGCCCACCTCTGGAGCGCCGCGGTTGCCGGCGCGATCGTCGCCGACCAGGTCACCACCGAGCGTGTGCTCGTCCTGGACGGGCTCACGACCCCGGGCTACAAACCGCGGCCGGCGTGGGAACAGAACCGGACGCCGGGGATGCAGTCCTTCGGCGGGCGCCTAGCGTGGAGTGCGGCCGAGTTGGGCGTCATCACCTGGGGCCTACACAGCGAGAAGCCCGCGATCCGCAAGTGGGCGAAGGTGGCCGCCGTCGCCTCTGTCCTCACGCGCGGGTACTGTGCCGTCCACAACATCCGGGAGCGGAACAAGGCCCTCGACTTCGACCGGGCCCACCGCTAGAGCAGCACGTACCTCTGACGCGGCGCCCGCCACGCCTCCCAGGCGATGAGCAGTTCGTCGGGCTTCAGCGCGAACCGCCGCCAGATACCACCCACCGGCCGCCAGCGGTCCAACTCCCGCGCGAGCCCTGGCATCTCCGCGAGGGTGAGGCCCACACCGATCAGCGGCGCCACCAGATCCATGATCAGGATAAATGCCCTGTTGGCGAAGACGATGTCGACGGTGCGAAATATCTCAGTGACGCGACTCTCCGAGAGGCCGGAGATCCCGGAGTGCGTGACTCCGTGCTCTCCGTTCCCGGCGGCCTTGGTGGGCGTCGAGATCGTTCGGGTGTAGAGGATGTAGGGCAGGTTGTTGGTCTCCGTGCGGCCGGCATCGGAGGCGCTATCCCAGTCGAGGTAGAGGGTGGAACTCGCCGAGAAATAGTAGGCTCTGGCCTCGATGGTTGCCTGCACCATCGGGTCCTCCGCGTCGTTTGGTATGGCCGGGAACGTGTAGCGCTGAGCGACGGCCGGGGTGCCGGTCTTGAAAATGTAAGATGTATCCCCGTCGTTCGAAGCCACCGCGGCTACCTTCGAGGCCCCGGCCCCCAGGGCCCAGTTGGTGACGGATCCCTCGGCCGATGGGTGATCGGTGACGGTCGGAATGATGTCCCTCCCCTACGTCAGTACGAGATCAACCTGTACGGCGATCTGCGTCGGGCCACCGGTAGCGGTCACCACCATGATCTCGAGCTTGTCCCCGACGGCGTAGGCCGTGTTCTGCACCGAGCCCCCGTCCATCCAGGTATCCGCCGAGGTGAGGGAGAGCGCCGATGACAGATGATTCGACGCCCCGTTCTTCCGCGCGTTGATCGTGGCACCGGTCCCGGCCACTCGGTAGCCCCGAACGTTGGCCACCGTGCAGGCTAGGGTCATGCGACAGCAGATCACATTGATGGCCACCGCGATCCCATTGGAGTTCACGACGACGCCACCCCGGCTGATGGGCGTCGCGATGGCCCGAAGCGCAGCCAGTTGATCCCGTATGTGGGTGTTGCAGAGGGCAGCGGTGACGAGCTCCCCGGCCACCCACGTCCGAGGCGGCTCTGTCCAGGACATCTACTTGCCCGCGAGCACTTCCGCCGGGAAGAGCCGGACCTCGGTCCGCGCCTTCCACGGCAACCCCGGCGACACGATATGCGTCACTGACCTGACGATGCCACCAGCGAAGCCCTCGACGTGGACCGCTTCGCCGAACCGCGGCAAGGCCTCAGCTTCGACGCTCACGCCGGACGTCGCACCCTCGACTTCCGTCAGGATGATCTCGTATCGCATGCCCATCCCCTTCACAGAAATCCCAGCTTGGTGGTCGCGTCGAGCTCGGACGCACCGGCCTGGCCCAGAATCCAATATGCCGCCGCGTCCGCCGGGCAGAGTCCCCACGTGCACCAGAGAATGCCGTCCGGCTCGATCGTCAGCGCAATGTTCTGGATGTGGTGGCCGAGGACGGTCGTCCCTGGCCCGTCATCGGTCAGCCCCGTCACCGTCTCCCGGATCCCGACCCGGTCGCTGATCTCCATGCCGAGGGCTGCCACCATCAGGGCATCGCTCCTGCTGGCCGGGAATGAAACGCTCTGGACGAAAGACCCCTCGCCCTTGTAGACGTTCAGGATGTAGGCCGCGGCCTGGGCGCCGCGCTCGGGGTCATTCTGATAGAACATATCGAAGGTGAGAGCGTTTTCGCCGTACTGGGCGATGCTCGCCGTGTCCTTGGCTTCGCCCATGGCGGTCGAGTAGTCGTAGACGCCCTTTCCCCGACACTGGAGCTTGGTCACGAAGCCGGATTGGCTCCCACTGTTTGTGACCGTGAAGTGGACCTCGCTCGCGCCGAAGATCGCTACCACCGAGAAGTTGGCCGTAAGGTCGGCTCCGCTGCCATCGGCGGCCACGTTCATCACGTAGTCGGTCGTGGCTACCGGCGCCACCAGCTCCGTCGCGCCAACCTTCTCCGCGCGCAACGTCGGATCCGTGTATGAGGCCCTGATCGTGACCACCTGGGCGGGCGCAACCTGAAAGGGCGTGTCCAGCGTGAACAGCACGACCAGAGAGGCGTCTGCCCGGCGCGGGTATACCACCACCTGAACCCGGTTCAGGATCTGGCCGCGCGAGCGCGAGGCCTCGAGTCCGATGGTTTGGTCGAGCATGAACTGGTTGACTGTGTTCGCCATCCTGACGTGTCGGTTCAGAAACCGTATCTGGTCGCCGACGATGTAGATGAAGCCAAGCTCGGACTGGGCGATGCGCTGGAACTCCGACAGCGCCGTCGCCTGGCCCGACTTGGCGTTGTCAAGGGCGTAGGCGTAGGTATCTTTCCCGGGCGCGATAGCAATGGACGATGGCGCGATGGGCATGCTCGCAATAATCGTGGAGAAGATGTCGCTGCTCACCTGGTTGAGTTGGATCGGGATACCGCTCAGCCGCCACCGTGCCGCGTAGTCCAGCCAGTCCACGGCCACTACTTCGGTCCTGCGCTCCAGGCCGACCCCGGGCGTCGGTCGGATCGAGTCGATCGTCCCTATGAACCGCGTATAGGGAACCGAAGCAAAGGTCAGAGTGAGCCGGCACTTGATCCCGATCCCGAAGCCGGCACGGCGGTTTACGTTTCCTGGGGAGTAGTAGCCGAGGAGCTGCGCCGAATTGAACTCCGAGTTGTCGAGGCTGAGCCTCATCGTCCCGGTGGACGCGACACGGTCGAGCGGGCCGGTCCCGCTGATCCCGTATCGGACATCGATAGAACCGACTACGTCCGGAGTCACGTCCACGTACCCGGCGCCGAAGTCCATCTCCACCAGGGTCGTGACGGTACTCATGCCGCGCTCAGTTGGCGGGCATCACGGACGGAGCGCGCGAGCAGGCCAGGCAGCACTCCGAGGAGATCGTCGCGGAGTCCGCGAAGCTCGCCGAGCATCGCTGGGTCGCCGCCACCGGCCCCCCGCATCTCGTCACCGATCATCCCCGCGAGGGTGCCTCCCTGCTTCATGTTGATGACGGCTTCCTTCTGGTGAAGGTTCACCGCAGTGCTACGACCGAAATCCATGAAGGCCGTCCCGGGCGTGCCCTCGGCGAAACCAGAATCGGCGCTCCGAATCTTCGCGACATTCGCCACGCCAGCAGCGACGATCGCGGCCGCAGGCACCAAGCCCCATGGCCAGCCGTACTGGGCGAACGACTTCACTACTCCGGCGGCGACGTCGATGATCACAGCCGCGATAGCGGCGGCCTTGTTCTTTCCGAAGAGGGACCGCAGGATCGACGACGCGGCCTCGGCGATCATCAGGAAGTGGCCCACCGCCGAAGCGCTGCTCAATTTGTCGAGAGCTTCCTTCGCGTCGGCCGTCTTCTGATGTGCCGCCCGGATCTCAGCCTCGGTCGAATCGACGCAGGCCGCGATCTCGAATTCGGACTGGAGGGCATTCTCCAGGACCCTCTTCGCCACGTCGATCTGAGTATCGCCAGCATGGTGAGCGGCCGCTTCTTGCGTTGCCGCGGCATCCATGGCGGCCTTCGCAGTGAGGGCGTAGGCCGATTGGACCTCCCCCACGAGCATGGCGAGAAGCTCCGGGTAATCGGTCCCATAGAGCGCCGTCAGGCTGTCGATCTCGGCCTGCTTGTGGATGTCGATGTCGGCGAGCCGTTGGTCGAGTCCAGTGAGGCTTGCGAGCGTGATCTGGTTCTGGAACTCCGTCCACTTCCCGGCGATCGCCACCATGTCGTCCTGCGTCTTCTGTGCGAACGCATCCATCTGTGCCGTGGACCATTCGAAGGCCCCTACCTCCTTGAGCTGATCCCCAAGATCACGGATGACGGGCGGGAGCTTCTTCACCGTTTCGGTGACGGCTCCGGTCGTTGCGGCCAACATGGCAAAGTTTGCATTTGCCATGCCGACCTTCTCGATGAGGCCGGCGAAGCTCCCGGCCTGCTCGTTCGCGGAGTTGGTCATCTCCGCCACGACAACGTCGGTGGCCTGAACCTTAGCGGTCAGATCCTCGAAGGCCGTCGCCACTTCGAGAGGGTGATCCTTCACCTTCTGCAAGAACTCGAAGCCGAAGGCAGCTTTCGTTAGGAACCCCGTCAGATCGATCAGGGCAACCCGTGTGATCCGGAATCCTTCGTTGATCGCCCCGATGGCCACCAGGGCGATGTTGAGGCCCCCAGAGAGCTTCACTAGGCCGTCGGAAACGAGCTCTCGGATTGCCTGCTGGTTCTTGCCCACCCAGTCCGCCATGGCCTTGAGGCCGTCGGCGATCATCCCGGCCGCAGCCACCAGTGCCGGGCTAGAGGCGACGGCCGACGAGATGCCATCGACGAGGTTCAAGACGGCGACTTTCGAGCGATTGACCTGGTCGCCGAAGTCGACCTGGGCCGGGCCCGCTGCATTTAGTTCCCCCTTCAGTGCCCCGAGGATGGCCTGGCTCGCGGCCACGGCCCGCTGATGGTCGGTCAGGTCACCAACGGAAAGGTGCAGGGAGTCGGCATACCTCTTGACGGCTACGTCCGTGTCGGCGAAGAGGCCGAGCTGCTTCAGGCCGCCGGCCCGGCCCGTGGCCATCGCACCAGTCAAGGTTTCGAAGGCCGATGAAAGATCGGTCCCGGTGCGATCGCTGAGGAGCTGAGCGCCCTGCGCCAAGGTCCCCATGTCGTCGGCGCTCTTCACGAGACCGGTGCTGAGGGCCGCATTCGACATCTTCATCAGATCAAAGTTGCTGATGGTGCCGAGTGTCCCCTCCTGGAGCTTGCCCAACATCACGTCGGCCGACTCGCCAGCTCGGGCGGTCAGCTGCGCGAAGGCGTCCCGAACGTCGTTGACCTCGGCACCACGCATCCCAAGCGCCACGACGGCGCCTGTCGTCGCCGCGATACTCCCGACGGCAGCAGCGGCCGCCCCCGTGATAACCCCAAGGGCCGTACCCATGAAGCCGAGCCTCTTGGAGGCATCTTCGATCGGGCCGCTGAACTGGTCCTGGAGACTGAGGACCGCGCGGAGTGTGCCTACATCGATCTCGGCCATGCTACTTCCCCGCCTTCGGCTCGGGCTGGTTGAAGATCAGCATGCATAGGTCGAGAGCCTGTTCAATCCCGGCTCGCGTCTTTTCGGGAGGAATCGGCTCCGCATCATCACCAAAAGCCAATAGGCAGTCCTTGAGCTTCAAGCGGTCCTTCTTCCGACGGGGTGAGTTGAAGATCGCCTGGACGATGCTGGCCGCGCGGAGGTCCGCACGTTCCTCGTCGAAGGGCTCGAGGTCCGCATAGGCCCGCCATTCCATGAACTGGCGGGCGGTGAGCCCGCGCAGCATGAGATCGACGTTGGGCTGCCCGAGCTTGAGAGCGAGACGGTAGGCGAAGCGGCGAGCACCGCTCCGCCTTAGCCGTTTTTTGCGGCGGCCGCCATCGCAGCAGCGGCCTTGCCGAGAAGACCGTTCAGCTTCAGCGCCGCGTCTTGAATGCGATCGAGGACGGCCACGCTTCTCGTATTCAACTTCTGATGGTCCTTGAAGACGCGGTTGCCATTCGCGTCCACGACCGAGAGGGCCACCATCAACGCCATGCTGTCCTTCTTGGGGACGTCCTGGAACTCGTGGAGCTCGGCAGCGCTGAGCTGGCGAAGCCTGATGTTCTTCTTCCACTCCGGGATGTAGAGGTCGACCGTCGTGCGGTCGTCCGCCGAGAAGAGATCCTCGACGTCGTCTGCCGAGAGAAAGGCCGCCTCGGGCTTCGTCGGCTTGTCGTCGCTCATGCCGTTACGTCAGGCTGCCGATGATCGCGATGTCGTAGACCACAGAGTTGACGCCGGCCGCGTTGACGATCTGGATGATGTCTCCCGTGGCGGCGGTGACCACGAAGCCGGTCGCATCGGGCCTCGTCACCAGGAAGATACCGCCCGGGGTGAGCGTGTGCGTGGTGGCCACCGTGTTGAGGATCGGCACGGCGGCGGCGTTGCCCAGGACGGTCAGGTTGTTCAGGTTGCCAGCCGCGGCATAGATGAGAACCGCGCGCAGACGGGCCGGGGCGACGGCGGCGCCGAGCGCGTCCACGAGTCCGCCGCCGTTGAGGTCGAGGGCGTCGGTGCCCGAGGGGGCGATCGTGCGCTGGTCGGCCCACAGGAAGTTCGCCTGGCCGGCGCCGGCCCCATTGGCGAAGTCGATGGCGCGCAGGAGAGCCAGAGGGAAGCTCACGTCTGCGAAGTCGGGGCTGCTGAGCAGCGTCCCGGTGAGGGTCACTTGGACTCGGGAAGTCAGAGGCATGGGTTCTCCTTAGACCATCGTGATCGCGCCGTCGATGGTGATCGCCACCGCCAGCTGCATTGCCGCGTCGACCGTGAACTCCTGGGGGTCGATGAGCTGAATCCTGCCCGCGAACGTCCATGTCTTGATGACACCCGGGGGCATCGTGATCCGCCAGTTGCGCTTCTTGTTTGCCAGGATGTCGGCGATCACGCCCTGGCCGGTGTCGCTGTGCGTCGCGTCGGTGGGAATCCAGTTGAGGGTCGCGGTCACCTGGCCCTTCCGCAGCATGCCGAGGATCTTCGACTCCTGGCCCTCGTTGTGGTTCGAGACGTCGATCTCGTTGCGGGAGAGCTGCGGCGGTTTCAGGGACACGATCTCCGCGACGGTGACGAACACCTCCGGGGACCCGCCATCGCCAGCCTTCAGCAGGACGCCCGTGCCGATGAGTGCGTTGCTCATTTCTGTCTCCTAGTCCACAACGATCAGCGGCTGGCCACCGGGGCCGAGAACATGCGAAACGCGGGCGTTGGTCGGATGCTGGGTCACCTCGTGGTCGAGCACCGCGGCGAGGTTGTCCACCCGCTCGTATTGGTCGCGGCAGAGCCGGCAGCGGTAGACGGGCTGGCCGGCCCAGATGAAGTCCGGCCCCCTCTCTGCCGGCGCGGCCGGCGCGGGGTCGGCCGGGGGCCTCGCGGCGGGCACCTCGGACGCGGCCTCCTGTTCCTCGGGGGCGTCAACTACCTCCTCGGATTCAGACTCGACCACGTCGCGCCTCCGGCTCACGCACTCACCGCCTGATTCCTGACCGCGACGAGCGCGTCGTAGGCCGCCTGGGCCATCGCCTCGGCCGCAATCCACGAGCTCGCTCGGGCCGTGATCTGGGCGCCTGGTCGACGCTGGGACACGGGGTCGGCGAGGGTCCCGACCGGTGCGATCCCTTGGCTTGGATCGATCGAGAGAAAGGGTCCATCCCCGTCCGGGATCACGGCCTTCGGGGTGCCGAAGATGTTCACGGCCCCGGTTCCGACCCCGGCGCGCTCGAAGATGCTGATCAGCTCCGTGATGAAGCTGGCGGAGGCCTTCTTGGTGGCGATCACCTTGAAGGTGCACTGGAGGCGCCCGCTCTCGTCGAGGAGCCCGGGGTTGTAGGGTTCCTGGAGCGGGGTGAAGCCGAGATACCAGGTCTCAGTCATCGGGCTGCCGCCACGCGCCGGAGGTCGATCTTCTCGGCGAGGTCCCTGGCGGCCGTGGGGACTGCCTCTAGGATGACGGATTCCATGAACTTCGACTGGCCACCGTTCGGATGCCGCAGCTTTGTGTCGTTGTGGATGAGCGCGGCATAGGGCGCGTCCGGTCCGCCGGCGAGGAGAGAGATCCGGATGTCCTCCTTCTTCGAAGACACCATCACCTTGAGCCGCTCGGAGTCCCGGAGTTTTCCGGTCTTGACCGGGGTCCTGGCCTTCATCTGCTCGACGAGGGTGGCGGCCACCTCGAGGGCGGCGCCGCGGGCCTCCTTCCGCATGCCCTTGTCCCCGGCGATCGACGCGAGCTTGGCCTTCAGCTCCTTCTCGCCTTCGAGGCTGGCGCGGAAAGCTACGCGAGCCATACGGTCCTCACGTAGGGCTGGCCCGTCAGGGGGTTCGTCATGGCACCCGGGACCTCCACGGCCTTGGCCTTCAAGCCGCTTGGCAGGGTGAAGACGTCGCGGGGGTCGATCGGCTCCTGCCGGCCCGGCGCGCCGTTGGGTTCGACGGGACCCACGAAGCCGAGGCGGGCCTTCGTGGTGATGATCTGGCCGTCGGCCCGCTTGACGTGGAAGGCGCCCTCCTGAACGAAGCACTTGCGGAGGATTGGAGAGGCGAATGGAGAGGGGGCGCCGAGCGCGTCCTGGCCAACCCAGGCCTCGTGGACGACGTTGACCTGGAGGGACTCGGTGCTCGCGCGGGCCGCTTCCACAGCCCCTGCGATGCTAGCGGCGAGTCCCCCCATTCAGCACCCCCCGCGGCCTTACGCGCCGGTCGGCGCCGCGACGCCGTTCAGGCGGACCTGGCCGGTCGTGTCGCCGCTGGCCGCGGCTACCCATGCGACCCCGAGCCGCGTGTTGCTCGTGGTCGTGGTGGTGACGTTCTTGGCCGAGTTGTCCCAGTACAGCAGGATGCCCACGGTCCAAGCGATGCCGGTGGCCTTGGCGAGAGTGTGGACGCCGGTCATGGCGAACGGACCCACCACGCCGCTCGTGATGTCCTTCATCGCCACGCCGACTATCGTGCCGATGAGCGCGGCCGCTCCGGAGAGTACCGTGGCGGGCGCGGCCACCGTCCAAACCTCGCCAGGTTGCACAACCAGCTTTGACATAAGCGCCTCGCTCCCTCAGTCGCCGTCGCTTACGCGCCGGGGTTCTTGTAGAGGCCGCGGAAATCCACGACCTTGGCCACGATGTCGTGGCGGATCTTGAACTCCATCCCGTCCACGTCGAAGCCGATTCGGCTGTCCACCATCGGCCCGCCCGAGCCCTCGAGTGTGGCGAGGACGATAATGTCGATCTGGGCGGGGTCGGCCGCCAGGTACCAGGAGACCGCGCTGTTCACGTCCAGCCGCGGCTCCGCGATGACCGTGAGCTTGCCGGCGAAGGGGTTCACCGAGCTGGACTGGCTCGCCAGCAGGTTCGTGCTGACGAACTGGTCCGCGATCGTCTCCTTGGCCGCGGGCACGATCAGATAGAGCGGGTTGAGGTTCATCAGGGAGACGGCGTCAATTCCCACCTGCTTGCGCAGCGCCGCACGGCCCGCGCCGATCGCCGCCACGGAGATGGCGTCGGACGTGCCCGAGAGGTTGGCGTGGGTGGCGTGGAACAGCGCCACGCCGTCCCCCATGTTCGCGTTGGCCGTGATCTCGGCCCAGACCAGGTCGCTCTCCTTGTTGCGGGCCTGGCGCCCGAAGGCCATCGGCACGCGCGAGAAGGCCTGCGTATCATCGTTGACGAGCGCCTGACGGGTGATGGAGAACTTCCGGCCCCAGGTTCCGAGCTGGTACTGCTCTTTGCTCTCCCCCATCGTCCCTTCGACGAACTCGCCATGCTCGCCGACCGCGAGGAGGGCCGGGCCCTCACCGAGCTGGAGGAGACGCGCCGGCTTGAAGTCGGCCAGCGTCGTGTTGCGGACGATGGGCCCGAAGGTCTGGGCGGCCTCCAGGTAGGCCTGGCGCAGGATCTTGTTCGGGAGATCCGCGAGGAGGTTGGCGAAGTCGGACGTCGTGTGGAGGCCGCCGCGCAGCCCGAGGGCGAGGCTGGCGATCTCCATCGGCGCCATGGAGGTGACGCGCATGCCGCGCGCGTTCAGATAGGCCCGCGCGACGTCGAGCATCCTCATGCCGCGGTACGGCTGGCCCTCTTCGCTCAGCTTGAAGCCGATTTCGTAGGCGACCCGATGCTTCAGGCCGTCCTCGCCCGTCTCCAGGCGGTAGGCCTTCTGCACCGGATGCACCTTGTGCAGGAGCGCGTTCTCGATCCCGGCCCGGACATGGACCAGAGGATCGTCTCCCGTGACCTCGACGCCCGAGGGTCCGGGGCGCGGTCCGCGATCGTCGCCGCCGCGCTTGGCCAGCTCCTGGAAGATGCGGCCTTGCGCTTCCTCGAGCGTGACCTTGTCGTCGGCAATGAGCTTGTCGGCGACGGACTGCGGGAGACGGGCGGCCCTGACGGCGAGCTGAATGCCCTGGCACCGCTTCCGCTCCGCCTTGACGCCCTCGTCGTGCTCGTTGGGCTCCGCTGGCGGATCGGCCGCGCGCCGGGTCGGAGGGGTCAGCGGGTCCTCGGCGATGGTCTCCGCGGGCGTCTCTTCAGGGTCCATTCTCGTCTCCTTCGCCCCGCGCGTCACGACCTGGCAGGGGTTGGTATCGGTGGGCTTCTGCCCCCGGAACTTCGCGCCGTCGTCGGCGCCCATCGGCACGGCTGAGATTTCGTAGGGCTCCCAGTCCACCGCATGGCGGAGCTCGGGCTTGCCCTCCTCGGCAGTGATCTCGAACTTGTGGACCTTGTAGCCGACGCTGACGTTGCGGACGATCCCGTCGACCACGTCCTGGAACAGAGGCTCCACGTCGGCGCGCTTCGAGAAGCGGACGGTCGCCGTGCCCTTGCCGCCCTCGATCCGGGCGCTTGTGGGCACGACCACGCCGATCTGGTTGCGCAGCTCGTAGGAGCTGTGGGCATCGAGCAGCGGGGCGCTGTTGTTGATCCTCTTCAGGCGTACGTGGCCGGGCTCGAGGGAGAGCGTCTCGATGTAGCGCTTCCCGGTCCACCAGTCGAAACGATCGACGGCGGCACCGGTAGAGAAGACCACCTCTGCGGTGCGGGCTTCCGGGTCGATCCGGTCGGCGCGGACCTCGGCCTGACGGAGCATCGGGCCCATCTCGATCGTCTTTGCGCCGCGCTTCACGCTTGGAACGTCGCACGCGAGCGGGGTGGTGGGAAGATGACTTTCGGTCACCCCCCCTGGCTCGGGGGGGAGGGGGCGGGATGGGACGGCCGGCGCGCTGGGCCCGCGGAGCCACCCCTTCCGATGGAGCGACTCAAGGTGTCGCGCGACTACCTGCTTGGCAATGTTGAGCTTACGGGCGATGTATGTCCCGGGGCAGGGCTCGCCCACCGCTTCATGGTAGTGGTCGATCGTTGCGAAGACCGCCGCCTGCTGCCTGCTGAGCCCCTCGGGCCCTGGAGCCATGGCCATGGCCTACTCCAAACCCTCCACCGCGCGCAGGGCGGCCTCGACTCCACGCCGGAAGCAGTCGCCACAGTGCGGCGCCAGGTCCTTGGGCCGGGTGATCTTGGCCTTCTGGAGCCGCTCTTCCATGGCCTGTAGTGCAGCCAGGCGGGCAAACTCCCCACGCTCCTGGGCACGCGTCTCGACGCTCATCCCGCGCTCAGGGGTGCTCAGCTCCGACGACTTCACCGCCATGCGTCCTCCTTCAAAGGATTCCGACCATCAGAAGCAGCTCGTCCTCCTCGTCGTCGTCCTCGAGCGGCAAGGGGGGCACCACTGGCGGGCGGCCGAAGACCGGCTTCAAGAGCTTGGCGCTGGCCCTGGCCCGTCCGAGCCTGGCCCTGGCCGGCTCCGCGGCCGCGGCAACCCGCGCGGCGGCCCTGACCGTCGGCACGGTCGTCGCCCCGGAGGCGCCGGCACCGATCGGTCGGGCGGCAGCGGAGCCGAACTGGAGGACGCGGCCCCCCTCTTCGACCGCCACGATGCCCAGGATCGAAACCGTCGAGGATGCCCCAGGAGCGACCCGGCCGACCCGGATGACGGATGCCCCAAGGACCGCCCTGGAGATGGCCGTGCCGGTAGCCCGGACGCGCCCCATGCTTGCCCGAGCGGCCACCCCGGGAGCGAGACGGGTGACGGTGCCGGTAGCCCGGACGCGCCCGAGCCGCAGAAGCGCGTTGACGCCCCGCGGGCGGGCCTGGGCGTGGATCTGCGGGCGGATCCAGTAGACGACGTCCGCATCGGTGATGACCGGATCCCCGAGGGCGGCGACCTGGCCGACCGCCATCGAGGCCGCAATCCCGACGACGATGGCCGTCCCGTCTGGCGTGGTGACCTGGCCGAGGGCGGCGACCACCGCGATCCCGACGACCACCGCGTTCCCGTCGCCCTTCGCTGTGACGGTCCCCGTTGAGGCCGTCGCGGCGATCCCGGTGACGGCCGCGCCGGCCGCACCACCCGCGACGACCGTGCCCACCGCGGCGGTCGCTCCGATGCCGGTCGCGTTCGTGTTTGCGGCGCCAGTGGCGACGACCGTCCCCGTGGCCGCAGCTACGGCGATGCCGGCCTGGGCGACGTTCGCGTCCCCGATGGCGAGGACGGTGCCGACGGCCGCGACGACAGCGATCCCGGTGACGATGGCGTCGCCGTTCGCCCCGCCGCCAGCTGGGACGGAGGGGTCGCGAAGCCTGATGTCGTTGGGGTTTGCTTCCCCGGAATAGAGGAAGACGTCCGTCATGTGAAGGTCGCCGTAATCCAGTCACGCAATTTCGAGGCATCGACCTGGCTCAGCGTCACGATTCCTTGCCCCGGCCCTGGCGTGATCCTGCAAATCCCGTCCGGCTCGACGTTCGCGTCGCACGTCGGACAATGAAACTCCGGTGGGGCCGAAGCATTGGTGGCCGCGTCCTGGGCCTTCATGAGCGCTTGGCGCTGGGCATAGTCCTCGGCGAGCGTCATGATCAGACTCCCACGAGCGTGTTGTCCGTCGCGCCGGCGACGTTGGGCGCGCCAGCCTTCTCGGCCTTCAGGTAGAAGGGCCCGTCGTCATAGACCGAGACTTCGTAGTTGCCGCTCACGTCAGACGGTTGCTGGTCTACCTCGACGTCGTCCGGGGTTCGAAAGGCATGCACGGTGCAGGCTCCGAGGGCGGCACCGGCGGAGTCCTTCGTGATGCCGACGATGGCCCGCCGGAACTTTCCCACGTTGGGACCGAGCGACTTCGGGCTGACCTGAAGCGCGCACGGCGTGACGTCGCTCATCATCTCCGGGCCGGTCCCGGCCAGGCCGCCACCGAGCCGGCTGCTGTTTCCGGGAATGCCGCCGACCAGGACCGACACCTAGTCCTCCCATACCGCGTAGAAATCGAACAGCGATGGCGCCACCGCGACGAGGTTCACAAGGCAGACCTCCCCGATGGCCACACCGTTGCCGACGTAGAACGGGTCGTCGGCCGGCCACGTCCAGATGAAGCCGGCGCCGATCGCGGCCGGGAGCGTGATGCGTCGGTGGGGCGTGCCGCCAGCGGTCGGGATAGTGGTCCACCCGGTGACGAGCGTCGCGGCGCTCGCCGGAGACAGCGGGTTCTTCGGCTGCCCGGCGAAGTTGCCGGTCGGGGTCGCCGAGACGACCGTCGCACGGACCAGGCCGAGCCGGGTCGACGTCGCCGCCTGGAGCGTGACGCCGAGCTCCCGCAGTCCCATGCGCTCTGTCACCGGGCAGCGTAGGGCGACGATCGGCGTCGCGGTGGCGGCCACTAAGATCGACGTCGCGCCAGCTTCGAATCTCATCCCCTACCCTCCGTTGCTCTTGCTGATGGCGTGCAGCGCCGCGGCGCCAACCGGCTGCACGAGGTTCTTTTTGCTCTCGTTGTAGACCCGGATGACGTCCCTCGCGACCTCGAGCAGGCCGTAGGCTACAATCGGCTGGTCGATCGGCCCCGTCACCTGAGTCCGGCCAGCGTCGTCGATCGTGATCTTGAGCTCCAGCGCCATGCCGTCCTCCTACGTGATACGGATCAGGCCGGCCGCTGCTGTCGGCGCCGGCAACACCACGGTGAAGTTGCCGGCCGTCGAGATGATGTCGGCCCCGAAGTCGAGGACCGCCACCGCCTTGTTGGCCCTGGTGCTGTTGTAGATCAGCGCACCTCGGGCCGTGATCGTCGCCGCGGCCCACACTGGGTCAGTCGTCCAGTCGAGGATCGCCGTGTCAGTGTCGATCGTGACGTTGAACCCGGCGATGGCCATGCCTCCGGCCGAGTAGCCGGCGCCCACGACCTCGTTCGTCGCGGAGTAGGCCGTGGTGTTCTTGTCGAGCGCGGCCGCGCTGGTGTACAGGGCGATCTTGTAAACGTCGGCCGCGAGATGCGTGCCGCCGAGGATCTCCTGCTTGTACGACCTGGTTAGGGCCTGCGTGATCGCCATCTATTCCTCCGTGACGTCGTAGCCGGTGCGGCGCCCCTTGGCGTCGTATCGGATGTCGATCTTCTTGAGCGCGGCCTTCGTCTTCACCGGAGCCGGGGGCGGAGCGGCCGGCTTCGCCGGCGCCGGCGGTGGCGTCGGTGGCGGTGCGTCTCCGGGCTGCGCGGGCGCCGTTCCGCCAGGATCATCGGGACCTACCTGGCCAGTCGTCACGTACTGCCGCGGGCCGCCGGATTGGGTGGTGTTGCGCGCGTCGGAGTCGAGGATCAGGCCCAACTCGTCGAGGCGCTTGTTGTCGGCGGCCATCTCCTTGAAGAACTCCTCGGGGTCGTAGCCGCGTTCTCGGATCGCATCGGAGAGGGTCTGGATCCCGCCGCGGATGTTGCGCGCGATCGCCAGCCCTTCCGCGGCTGGGTCGATGAACGCCGGCGGCGGCGGCGTCCAGACCGCGGTCGGCGCCTGCTGAAGCCCCATGATCTGGGCGGCCTGCATCGCCCAATCCCAGGCCGGGGTGCAGAACTGTGGGATCAGAGTCCGCCACTGCCAGTCGTATACGCGAGCCCAGTGCCGGAGCCGCGACATGCGCGCGGCCGAGAAGGGCATGCCGGTGTAGTCGCCCGTCAGGTCCTCATAGCTGACGCCCAGGCCGGTGGCGATCGCGCGAAGCCCGGTCTTGGAATAGTCCGCGTACTCGCGCACCGACGGCGGCTCGACCACCTGGATCGTTCGTCCGGGTGCCGCGTTGTAGATGATGCCGGGCTCGAGGCTGTCGATCCCCGGATCGTCGGTCGTCGTCGTCCCAAGTGGCGGCGCACTGCCGTCGACGTCGCTCGTGATCACGGCCAGGCAGGCCGCGATCTTCTGTTTCATGAGGGTCGCGTCCTCGTACTCGTCGAAATCCTTGAAGCGGAGAAGGACGGGCGCAAACCATGAGGGCCCACGGACCTGGCCGGGCCGACTCTGCTTGTAGACGTGAAGGATGCTCTCCGCCGGGATCCGGCGCGAGGTCCCCGGCACCGAGCCGCCCCCGAAGATCTGCGCGCCGGGATGCTCCGGAAACAGCCAATAGGCGGCGCGCCGACCGAGAGGATCAAACTCGATTCCGTGGATGATCCGCCCACCGTTCGGAAGAAGGAAGCCGGTCTTCAGCGTGTCGATGTAGTCGGCCTCGAGGACCTGGAGCTGGAGCGGGATCGGCAGGTTGTCCTCGGGTCGGCGGAAGCGCCGGCGCACGAGAACCTCTCCCGATTCCGCCACCGATCGGATGACTAGCTTCTGTAGGCCGTAGAAGTCGTTGCGCCCGTCCGAGTCGCATGCCGTGGTTCCGGCCCACTGCTCCCAGATGTCGGCGGCCTTGGCGTTCTTCTTTTTCGGCTTGGCGACGATGCCCCATCCCACAGTGTGGTCGGCGATCGTGTCCAGGGCGCTCTCGGCGTAGCCATTGTTGCGCACGAGGTCCCGCGCCACATTGCGCAGACGGGCCAGGGATAGCCCGGTGGCGGCGTTCGCGTCGGCGATAGTGGTCCGCCAGCCCTGCGTGCGGCGCCCGATCGACGCCGCTTCATAGTGCCGGGCCAGGAGGTCGAGCGCTACCTTGGCCCGCATGCGCTTGAGCCCGACCTGTGGCGCGAGGAAGCCCACCGCCCGGTCCAGCCAGGAGACCGACACTTGCACCCCACCATGGGACATCAGACCCCCTTGCTCGTCGCCGCGAGACGAGAGGTAGTCGACGTGCCGGCCGCGGCGTTGAGGGCGGCCTGGATCACCGCCCGGAGCTTCAACATCTCGTCGATCGACCGAAAGGTAAAGGTCTGGTCGGTGAACGTGAGGGACTGGACGGCGCCCCCTGCCGCGAGTGCGGCGTCCAACTTGTCGAGGTCCGCTTGCGTCCAGGTGGTCGGCATTGAAAACCTACGGGAGAGCGACGAACCCGTTGATCGTTGCCGAGTAGCTCGTAGCCGCCGACGGGGTCACGCAGACCGCGAGGCCGGCGGCCGTGGGCTGTAGCGGCGTGTTGAATGGGCCGAGGCCCTGGTTCCCGACCGCGGCCCCGAACTGGACCGCGTGCGTCAGATCAGCTGTGGCGCCGGCGCAGTCGGTCCCGGTGCCGGTGACGAGCTTTAAGGTCTGGGCCGTGCCGACGTTGTTGCTGACGATCGCGTCGGTCACATAGGTCTTCATCCCCGCCGTCAGGGCCTTGCATTCCTTCGTCACCGTCTGCGCCGTGACCCGGCAAGTGAAGGGGACCACGACGCTGCCGTTGTAGACCTGGGGAGCCTGCGCGTGCAGCGGGGCCAGGGCCGCAAGCGCGAGCGCCATGGCAGTCAGAAGCAGTTTCGTCCTCGTTCTCATCACGTCCTCCTCCTTCATCGGAGCCAGCCCTTTCGCCGCGAGCCCAGCCAGGCCCCACTCCGGCGACCGTTCACCCGGGCCACGAACTCCTCATTCGAGTACCAGGGGTCGCGCGCGCGCCGAGATGGCGGGGCGATCGCGTCCACCACCGCCGCGGCCGCCTTCTGCGCCGTCTTCCTGGCCGTGTCGAGGATCTTCATCCCGCTGCCTCCGGCGTCACCACCTCGGCGTACTCCCCGCAGGCGCACGAGATGACCTCGTCGTCGGGCCACACCTCCGGCTTCCACTGCGTCCATTGGCGCCCGCAAGCCGGACAGCGCATTTCCACCGGGAAGGTTGGGTTCTCGACGATCGCCATCACCCTCTCCTGTGCCGGTTCAGCCAGCCCTCGCGCTTCGGCTGCGGCGGCGGCTCGGGAGGAGCATTCGGCGACAGCGCCCGCTCGTGGGCCGTCCAGTCCGTCTCCCGCCAGCGGTCGAGCCCGATGACCGCGGCCGCGGCCCGCGCGTAGACTCGGCAGTCCAGGACGTGGTTCTCCCGCCCCGGGATGAGCTCCCACTCCAGACTCACGAACCCGCGACGGTTCTTCCGCGACACCAGGTGCTCGGCCGTGAGCTGGCGGAAGTAGTCGTCGTCGTACTCGGGGAAGTGGCAGAACCCAGCCGACCATGGATCGGTCTCGTTGGTCGGCGCCTCGAGGCGGAGCCAGCCGTAGACCTCGCTCTTGGCGACGGCACCGCAGACCGGCCACACCTTGTACCCGTAGACCGGCCGCTTGCCCCGCATCGTGATGTCGACCGGCGATGGCGTACCGACGAGGACGCCTCCGCTGGCGACGCCCTTCACCGCGATCACCCGGTTGAGCGGATACTTCCGGGCCCAAGTGTAGACGGCCTGCGTGTTGTAGCCGCTGTCGACCGCCAGCATGCGGATCGGCATCTCCGCCCCATCCTCGTGCTCGTAGGTTCGGGCGAGCAGCTCGTCGAGCTGCTTCCAGGGACCCTTCTCGAGGTCCGCCGTGTCGCCCGGGAGCACGCCGTAGTCGACCGACCAGGTGGCTTTGCCACGGCCCCAGGCCACGATCTCCACGACAAGCCGGTCCTTCTGCACGTCAACGCCGGCCGTGAGGAGGAGCCCGCCTCGAGGGACTGTCCCGGTGGCGTAGCCTTCGCGGCGCTCGTAGAGACGCTGCCACTCCGGGGCCTCTCCGCGCTCCCGCCACGTCTCTCCAAGCACCGTGTTGGTGAAAACGCGGAGCTTGAGGGGGTTCTTGTGCACCTCCACGAACTTCTTAGCGATGTCGCCCCAGGAGAGCCACCCAACCGGGGAGTAGAGGGCGGAGAGGTGGTAGCCCCGCACCCGCGGATCCGCGTCCGGGTTCTCGACGCGCCACTCGCCGCGGGCCAGCATGTCCGTCTTCTGGTGGTTTTCGATCGGTTCCTCGCACGCGCGGCAGACGTAGACCGCATCCTCGGGCTCGAGGTCCAACTTCGACCACGTGATCCGCGCGAACTCGAGCGGTTGCATCTCCCCGCACTCCGGACACGGCACGAAGTAGCGGCGCTGATCGCTCGCCTCGTAGGCACGCTCGATCGCGGAGACGCCCCCGATCGTGGGGCTGCTCGACTTGAAGGTCTTGCGCCGGGCGAAGGTCCGTTGGCGGGCCTCGGCCAGGTCGATCGGCGGCCCTTCCCCGTCGGCGTCCATCGGGTATCCGTCAATCTCGTCGAGCAGTAGGTAGCGGGCCGGCATCGACTTGAGCCCGACGGCGCTGTTGGCGCCGGTGATGATGAGCAGCCCGCCCATGAAGTCCTTCGAGAGCATGCTGCTGCGCCGATCGCGGCTCCTGGACTCCGATACCTTCCCAGCGAGCCTGGGCGTCGCATCCACGAGCGGCTCGATGCGCTGCCGGCTGAACCGCTTCGCGAGCTCCACCGTCGGCTGGACCAGCAGCGCCGGGCCCGGAGCGTGGTCGATGATGTAGCCGAGGAGATTGAGGATCGCCTCGGACTTGCCGACCTGCGAGGCCGCCATGAACACGACTTCTTCGACGTCGGAGGTGGCCGAAAGAGCGTCCATGATCTCGCGCAGGTAGGGCGTGCGCGCAGTTCTCCACTTGCCCGGCTCGGCGCTCGACTTCTGCGGGAGGATCCGATGGGCATCGGCCCACGCGCTGACGAGGATGTCCTCCTCCGGGCGGAGCCCTCTCGACCAGGCCGTCTTCGTTCGGCTAGCCATGCTCGAGGTCCTCAGCGATGTCCCCAAGAGCCTGGCGCAGCTCAGCCCGGATTCGGCTCCGCACTGCGGGCGCGAGTTCTCCAAGGCGGTCGGGGACGTTGAGGATCCGATCGCGCAACATTCGGGCGACCTCGAAGTTCTCGCGCTCGACGGTGGCGGCGTCCAGGTACTCGCCGCGCTTCCGTGCGTTGGCCAGCTCGAGAGCAGTAGCGCGCTCAGCAGCAACGCGGGTCTGCGCATCGACGAGCGTGCCGCCGGCCAGGTGGCCGCCGCCGTTGGCCGGCTTGCTCCGACTGGCCGCCCACTCGCGGTCGGCGAGCTCGACG
>Ga0193712_1000025_pt1 | contig 24123 bp, 20 predicted proteins | sample H3a1metaG_FD_143053 | JGI IMG/M metagenome (GOLD analysis project Ga0193712, IMG submission 143053) | Soil microbial communities from a riparian zone of the East river system, Colorado, United States - H3a1 | ecosystem: Environmental > Terrestrial > Soil > Riparian zone | place: USA: East River... | reverse complement strand
CGTTTAGCAATAGATTCTGCTAGTATAGGGATAGCATTTCCAGCAAATAGTTTCATATTAGACACAAGAAAAACCTCAATGTATTTAGTATATAAAAATAATATTTTAATTATTAAGAATTTTTTAAAAATATTTTATTTTTATTAATGAGATATTTACAATTTGTTAATAGATATCCGTTTTATAGGAAGAGATTATTTAAATCAATATAAGCAAATATTATGAATGCAGTGATAATGATTATTAATCATGTTTATGATATGACATAGTATATGTCATAATAGCATTGATATTTATTATAAAACATGTATTACAATATTAGATTATTATGATAATTGAAATTTATTATAAAAATATTTATAACGCGTATTTAAAAAATTATTGATTTTTTAAAATATTCATAATGTATTAGATATATATTTATAACATTTATTTTTATTATATTGAATATCATTTTCAAATTTTTGATATTATTTTTATAATATAGAGTCTTACTATAAAAGAATATAATAGATCTATATTAATCAATTATTATATTATTTTAATTTTTTATTAATATAATATTTATGATGAACCTTATTAAGGTATTTTAATTACAGTATGAACAAATCTATTTTTTTAAAATTACAAAACTTGGAAAAAAGATATGAAGAAATTGAAGTTATATTATCTCAGCGGGATGTTTATTTGAATCAAAATCAATATTGTATTTTATCACAGGAATATGTAAAATTATCGGATATAATAAAATATTTTATTGAATGGAAAAAAATTCAAGATAATATTAAATGCATTACTTTATTATTAGATGATTATGATATGCGCGTTTTAGTTGAAGAAGAATTAAGATTAGAAAACAAAAAATCTAAAATATTAGAAGAAAAACTAAAATTATTATTATTGCCGCAAGATCCTAATGATGCACATGGTTGTTTTATTGAGATTCATGCAGCAACAGGTGGTGATGAAGCAGCTATTTTTGCAGGTGATTTATTTCGTATGTATTCACGATATTCTGAAATACGTTCTTGGAATATACAAGTAATTAATGTTAATGAAAGTGAAAAAGGTGGTTTTAAAGAAATTATCGCTAAAGTAACAGGATTAGGAGCTTGTGGTAGATTAAAATTTGAATCAGGCGGACATCGTGTTCAGAGAGTTCCAAAAACAGAGTCACAGGGAAGAATTCATACTTCTACTTGTACAGTGGCTATTATGCCTGAGGTATTAGAAATTGAACATACTATTATTAATACCAAAGATTTAAAAATAGATACATTTCGCTCTTCTGGAGCAGGAGGACAACATGTTAATACTACTGATTCAGCTATTAGAATTACCCATATTCCTACTGGCAGTGTAGTGGAATGTCAAGATGAACGCTCACAACATAAAAATAAAGCCAAAGCTTTATCTGTATTAACTGCTCGTATTCATGCATCTGAAATTTCAAAAAGAAATGCTAAAAATTCATTGTTACGTCGTAATTTATTAGGTAGTGGAGAACGATCAGATCGTAATAGAACATATAATTTTCCTCAAAATAGAATCACAGATCATAGAATTAATTTAACTGTGCACTGTTTAGATGAAGTATTAAATGGAAAACTAGATTGTTTAATTGAACCTATTATGCAAGAACATCAAGCAGATTTATTGGCTAGCTTATCGCATGAATAATTATGAATATTAAACATTGGTTGAAGTTTTCTGTATTAAAATTATTAGATGCTGAATATTCTAAAATAGATGCAGAAATATTATTAAGTTATGTACTACGTAAATCTAGAATATGGTTAATTACATTTGATAATTATGAATTAAATATTCAACAACTAGAAAGATTAAACTATTTATTAAAACGTCGTATATTAGGAGAACCAATAGCATACCTAATAGAAAAAAAAGAATTTTGGTCTATTTCATTATATGTATCTAGTCAGGTATTAATCCCGCGTTCTGAAACAGAGATGTTGATAGAACATACATTACATCGATTAAAAAATGTTTCACAAAACATTTTAGATTTAGGAACAGGTAGTGGAGCCATAGCATTAGCTTTAGCCAAAACAAGACCAGATTGTAATATTACAGGTATTGATTATATCGAAGAAGCTATTAAAATAGCTCAATATAATGCTAATCAATTAAATTTAACAAATACTAATTTTTTTTATAGTAATTGGTTCTCTGAAATAAAAAGCAATACATTTGATATAATTGTTAGCAATCCTCCTTATGTTTGTTTAGAAGATATTAATTTTTTAAAAAAAGAAATTTTTTTTGAACCATATTTATCTTTAATATCATCTGAAAATGGTTTATCTGATATTCAACATATTATAAAATATGCAAAAAAATATTTAAAAAATAAAGGTTGGTTATTAATTGAACATAGTTGGCGACAAAAAAATACAGTAATAAGATTATTTCAAAAATATAATTATATTCAAATTCAATCTTACAAAGATTATGCTGATTATGATCGTATCACGGTAGGGAGAATAATATAATAATACTTATCATAATAATAATGTTTTTAGATAACAGTTTTTTTTAAATAGTTTTTTAAATAAAAACATGTTATTATGTCTTTTAAAATGAAGATGTTTTCAGTATGATTATGATATATTTGTTTTTTATATATAGAATATATATTAAAATATTATCAATGATAATATTGGTATTAATATTCATATAGTATATTAATTTATAAGGAATTTAAAATTGATATATAAATTTTACAAATAGATATATTTAAATATATTACTCGTTTTATGATTATTATATATTTAACATAGAATTTAATAAAAATGTTATTTTTGGAATAAATATGACATTATTAGATAATATTAATTTTTCTAAATTACCATTATGCGAATCTATTATCATAGCTTTTCAAGCAATTCGTGAGGATTTTCCTACTAAAACAGTGATATCTGAATTGACAGATAGAGTAGAAGAAGCAAAAAATTATATATCTACTCAAAATAGTTCATATAGTAAATTAAAAAAGCTTATAGAATTATTTTATCATAAATGGAAATTTGGTGGAGCTGATAATAAATATAATCTTTCAGATGTATTGTGGTTAGATAATGTATTAAAAACACGACAAGGAACAGCAGTATCATTAGGAGTAATTTTATTATATATTTCTCAAAAATTAAAATTACCACTCATGCCAGTCATTTTCCCTACACAATTAATTTTGAAATATGAAAATATACATGATAAAAAAACATGGTTAATTAATCCATTTAATGGAGAAACTTTAGATGAACATACATTAGAAGTATGGCTTAAAGGTAATATTAGTTCAACAGCAGAATTATATAAAAATGATTTAGATCAAGCTGATGCGACGGATGTTATAAAAAAAATATTAGATACTTTAAAGTCAGCATTGATGGAAGAAAAAAAAATGGAATTAGCCTTAAATGTTAGTAAAGTATTATTAAAAATAGATCCGGATGACCCTTATGAAATTCGTGATCGTGGTTTAATTTATGCACAATTAGAATGTAATCATATTGCATTAGCCGATTTGATTTATTTTATAGAACATTGTCCAGAAGATCCAATCAGTGATATTATCAAAGTGCAGATTCACTCTATTGAACAAAAAAAAATAAAACTACATTAATAATTATTATATAAAATATATTTAAATTTTTTAAAATATTATAGATAATAAAATATAGGTATAGATGTTTTTATATTTTATTTATAGCAATATATAATATGTAATATTTTATTATTTTTTATGTTTTTTAAAATATTATTAATATGATGATTAAAAATAAATTATTTGTATTTTCTTATTATTCAGTATACTTTATATTAATTATTATACTGAAAAGTGAATTATAATGTTAAATGAATTAATTTTAGTACTAAATTGTGGTAGTTCATCGTTAAAGTTTGCTATTATTAATCCTATGAATAATAAAAAAATATTATTTGGTATAATAGAGTCTTTATCTTCATTGCATCCATGTATTAAGTGGACTAAGAATAACGTTAAATATAAAAAAATAATAAATTATAGTATTTCACATAATCAAGCTTTACATTATGTTTTTGAAAAGATATTTAAAATAGAAAGTGATTTGTTGCAATCTATCATCGGTGTTGGACATAGAGTAGTACATGGAGGAGAAAAAATAATTAATTCTGTTATTATAACTGATAATGTTCTTTCACAAATTACTCATGCTTCTATATTTGCTCCTTTACATAATCCAATAAATATACTAGGAATTCAAGCTGCAATGAATATTTTTCCTAGTTTGTCAAAGAAAAATGTTGCTGTTTTTGATACTGCCTTTCATCAAACCATGTCAGAAACTTCATATTTATATGCTATACCTTATAATTTTTATAAAAATCATAATATAAGAAGATATGGAGCACATGGCATTAGTCATAATTATATTACATTAAAAAGTGCTAAAATTTTAAATAAATCTATTAATTCATTAAATATTATTTCATGTCATTTAGGAAATGGTTCTTCTGTTGCTGCCATTCGTAATGGTATTTGTGTAGATACATCAATGGGATTAACTCCATTAGAAGGGTTGGTAATGGGTACACGAAGTGGAGATATAGATCCTGCTATTATTTTTTTTATGCATGATCAATTACATATGAGTTTAAAGGAAATTAATGAAATTTTAACTACACATTCTGGATTATTAGGTTTAACAGGTGTGAATAGTGATTGTCGTTATGCTGAAAAAAATTATTATATTAATATTCGTGCTAAACGATCTATTAATATTTTTTGTCATCGATTAGCAAAATATATTGCAGGATATACATCTTTAATGGAAAATAGATTAGATGCGATTATTTTTACAGGCGGTATTGGGGAAAATTCTATATTAGTACGTAAATTAACTTTAGAAAAATTATCTCTACTAGGAGTATTAATAGATAATGAACATAACTTATATACACAATTTACAGACTTTATGTTTATTAATTTAAAATCCACTTTACCTGTTTTAGTGATTCGTAGCAATGAAGAAATTATGATTGCTAAAGAAACATTTCGGTTAATAAAAACATTATAATATATCGAAAAATCAAATATAGTAATAATAAAAATTTATTATTTATAGTTTAAGAGGTATGTTATGAAACGTACTATCATGTTAATACCAATAAATGATCATGTTGGATTAACTAGTATTATTATAAGTTTAATTACAGTAATAAAAGAAAAAAATTTAAAAATTTGTTTTTTTAAACCTCTTATTACTTGTTTTAATAATTCTGTGACTTCTGATTATACAACTGATTTAATTCGTCAAAATTTATTAGTGGATTGTATTGATCCCATAATATTAAATGATAAAAACTCTTTTTTTAATGATAGTTATATTTCATCATTAATCGATAATATTGTCGAACAGTATTATTTATATAGTGATAAATATGACATAATAATAGTTTCAGGATTAAAATCAACAGAAATAGGTGCGTTGTCTACTATGTTGAACTGTAAAATTGCATTAGCATTACAATCTAAAATTATATTGGTAGCTGCAGATCGTAAAAATTTTAATAGTTATATTATAGAAAATAAATTTTTGATGAAATATTATTTTAATATATATGAAAATATTTTAGGGATTATTATTAATAAAATTAATATGATCTTTAAAAAGAATAATATAAATTTTTTTAATTTTTTTATAAATTTCAAAAAACATCATATATTAGATATTTATAATAAATTATTTATAGAAAACAATTTATTCCCAGTACTAGCAGCTATCCCATTTAATGTAGAATTAATGCAAATACCTGTTATGGATATCTATATTTATTTAAATGCTAATATTTTTAATACAGGAAATCTTTATACACATAATATAGAAGGATATATCTTATATGATAAATTTTTTAATTCTAAAATTAAAAATATTAATAAGAATATTATTCTTATTATTTCTATAGATCACTTTAATGTTTTAAAAAAAACATTATTACAAAAAATACTTAACAGTAATATTATTGCTATTTTATTAACTGAATACAATGAGTTCTGTAATATCTCTATACTTGATTTTTTTATTTATACAAATATTTCTATTATTTCAGTTAAAAGTAATATGTTAGAAACACTATTAAAATTATATAACTTTAAATTTAAAATCAGAAAAAATGATATTATAAGAATTAATAAAGTAACATGTCATATTTTGAAATATTTTAATGAAAATTTATTATCTGTAATAAATTCTTCTTCTAATGTACCTAGTAATATTTCTTCTGATCTTTTCCGTCTTAATTTAATAAAACTTTCTAGTCAATGTAAAAAATGTATTATATTACCTGAAGGATATGATACTAGAATAATACATGCAGCTGCTATTTGTGCAAGAAAAGGCATTGCTAATTGTGTATTATTAGGAAATCCTAATATAATTAATGATATAGCATTGCAAGAAAATGTGATTTTAAAACATGGTATAACTATTATTGATCCTAAAAATATAAGAAATAATTATATTAAACGTTTAATACACTTAAGAAGACATAAAGGTATGACTGACATTTATGCGCAAGAATTAATTAAAGATAATGTAATTTTAGCTACTTTAATGTTGGAAAAAGGGGAAGTAGATGGTTTAGTTTCTGGAGTGATTAATACAACAGCTAATACTATTCGTCCTGCTTTACAATTGATTAAAACGAAAGAAAATTCTTGTTTGGTATCGTCTTTATTTTTTATGTTATTATCCAATCAAGTATTAGTTTACTCAGATTGTGCTATTAATATAGAACCGACATCAAAACAATTGGCTGATATTGCGATTCAGTCAGCAGATTCAGCTAAATTATTTGGATTATCTCCAAGATTAGCAATGATTTCTTATTCTACTAAAAATTCTGGTTATGGTATAAGTGTTGATAAAGTAAGAGAAGCTACCGATATAGTAAAAATAAAACGACCTGATTTAATTATTGATGGTCCTTTACAATATGATGCTGCAACTATTCCGTATATAGCTATAAAAAAATCTCCTGATTCATGTATTGCTGGAAATGCTAATGTATTTATTTTCCCAGATCTCAATACTGGTAATACTGTTTATAAAGCAGTACAACGTTTAACTAATACTATAGCTATAGGTCCTATTTTACAAGGATTAAAAAAACCTATAAATGATTTATCACGTGGAGCTATTATTGAAGATATTGTATATACTATTGCCATTACAGCTATTCAATCAGGAATAAAAAGTAAATAAAAATTTATTAAAACAAAATCTCAATATTACTTTTAAGATAACAACAACAAGTACAAATTTCTCCTGGTTGAAGAAATGCAATGGGTTTGCATCTCTTTGGATAATAGATATTACCTCTTTTTAAATATATTTTACAAAAACCGCAATATCCTTGTCGACATTGATATTCAATTTTAATATTATGTAATTCTAATATTTCTAATAAAGTACGTGTGTTTTTATTAGAATAAATATTATAATTTTTATTAATTATATAAATGTTAAAATCTGTCATTATTATAATATAAAATCATGAAAATCAGTATGACTAATATCTGAATGAATTTGTCCTACTAAATATGAACTCATTTCTACTTCTTGAGGTGCGTTTTGTACATGATCTGAATTTAACCATGAGTTAATCCATGGAATTGGATTAGATTTTTTAGTAAAAGCTGCTTTTAATCCTATAGCTTCCATTCGTATATTAGTAATATATTCTATGTACTGACAAAGAATATCTTTATTTAAACCTAACATTGAACCATCTTGAAACAAATATTCTGCCCATTGTTTTTCTTGTTGTGCAACTAATATAAATAATTGAGATGATTCTTTTTCACATTCATATGGAATGTTTTTCATACCTTCATTATTTGCATTATTTTTAAGAATATTTAACATATGTTGAGTGCTATTTAGATGTAATGCTTCATCTCTTGCTATTAGTCTGATAATTTTTGCATTACCTTCCATAAGTTCTCTTTCAGCAAAAGCAAACGAACATGCAAAACTTACATAAAATCGAATTGCTTCTAATGCATTAACACTTACAAGACATAAATATAATGTTTTTTTTAAAGTATTTAAATTAATATTAATTTTTTTATCATTCTCTACATATGTACCTTCGCCTAATAAATGCCAATAATTAGTCATTGTGATCAGTTTGTCATAATAAGCGGAAATATCATTAGCACGAGTAGTAATTTGTTTATTAGTAACAATATCATCAAAAACACATGATGGTGAATTAAAAATATTTCTAATAATATGCGTATATGATCGAGAATGAATAGTTTCTGAAAAAGACCATGTTTCTATCCATGTTTCTAATTCTGGAATAGATACTATTGGTAAAAATGCGACATTAGGACTTCTACCTTGAATAGAATCTAAAAGAGTTTGATATTTTAAATTACTTAAAAAAATATGTTGTTCATGTTTTGGTAGTGATTCAAAATCAATACGATCTCTAGATAAATCTATTTCTTCTGGTCTCCAAAAAAACGATAATTGTTTTTCTATCAATTTTTCAAAAATTTCATATTTTTGTTGATCATATCGAGAAATATTAACTGGTTGTCCAAAAAACATAGGTTCTGATAATTGATTATTTTGATGTTTTGAAAATGTAGTGTAAGTCATAATATAATTACCTTATTATCATTATATTTTGTTTTTATTTTTTAATTATAAAGGTTTATAATGTGCATGCTCCGCTATCACAAATATTATCTTGCATATATGTTGAAAAATTTGATTGGTTTTCTGCAGATCCATCTCTAGTATTTTGATAATATAATGTTTTTAATCCTAATTGATAAGCTGTTAATAAATCTCTTAGTAATTGTTTCATAGGAATTTTATCGTTAGAAAATAATGATGGATCATAGTTGGTATTTGCAGAAACAGATTGATCAATAAATTTTTGCATAATACCTACAAGTTCTAAATAACCAGTATTATTAGGTAAATCCCATAATAATTCATAATAGTGTTTTAATTTTTTATATTCAGGTACTACTTGATGTAACATGCCATTTTTTGATGCTTTAACGCTAATGTATCCTCTTGGAGGTTCGATGCCATTAGTTGCATTGGCAATTTGTGAAGAAGTTTCGGATGGCATTATAGCAGATAGTGTAGAATTTCGTAAACCATATTTTTTTATTCTTTTTCTTAATGATTCCCAATCTAAATGTAATGGTTCATTACATATAGAATCAATATGTTTTTTATAGGTATCTATTGGTAGAATTCCTTGGTAATAGTTAGTATGATGGAATAAAGGACAAGCACCTTTTTCTTTTGCTAAATTACAAGATGCTTGTAGTAAATAATATTGCATTGCTTCAAATGTTTTATGTGTTAGATTATTAGCACTACCATCTGAATACCGTACTTTATTTTTTGCTAAATAATAAGCAAAATTAATTACTCCTACCCCTAAAGCCCTTCTTCCTTGTGCACCCATTTTAGCGCTAATAATTGGATATTCTTGATAATCCAATACTGCATCTAATCCTCTCACTACTAGATTAGTGAGATTTGATAAATCATTAAGATTTGTAATACATCCTAAATTAATTGCTGAGAGTGTACATAATGCGATTTCGCCTTTTTTATCGTGAATATCATTTAACGCTTTTGTTGGTAATGTGATTTCTAAACATAAATTAGATTGTCTAATAGGTGCTTTTTTAGGATTAAATGCACTATGTAAATTACAATGATCAACATTTTGTATATAAATTCTTCCTGTAGAAGTTCTTTCTTGCATTATTAATGCAAATAAGTCTATTGCTTTAATTCTTTTTTTTCTAATCCTCACGTCATTTTCATATTTAATGTATAATTTTTTAAATACTTTTTGATCAGAAAAAAAAGAATTGTATAAATTAGGTACATCGGATGGACTAAATAAAGTAATATGCTTACCAGAAATCATACGTTGATACATCAATTTATTAATTTGTAAACCATAATCTATATGTCGTACTCTATTTTCTTCTACACCTCTATTATTTTTTAAAACTATTAAACTTTCAATTTCAAAATGCCAAATTGGATAAAAAAGAGTAGCAGCACCACCTCGTATTCCACCTTGAGAACAAGATTTAACTGCTGTTTGAAAATGCTTATAAAATGGAATACATCCTGTATGAAATGCTTCACCTGATCTAATAGGACTGCCTACTGCACGAATTTGTCCAGCGTTAATGCCAATCCCAGCTCTTTGAGACACATATTTAATAATCGCTGAACTAGTTGCATTGATGGAATTTAAATTATCTGCACATTCAATTAATACACAAGAGCTAAATTGTCGAGTGGGAGTTCTTACTCCAGCCATTATAGGTGTGGGTAAGGAAATTTTAAAAGTAGAAATAGCATCGTAAAATTGTTTAACATATTTCATTCTGATACAATGAGGATAATTAGAAAAAAGACAAGCTGAAATAAGAATATAAAGAAATTGTGCACTTTCATAAATACGTCCGTTAATTCTATTTTGTATTAAATATTTACCTTCTAATTGTTGTACTGCTGCATATGAAAAATTCATATCTCTCCAATGATCAATAAAATTATTCATAGTAGCATATTCTTCTACAGAATATTTTATTAATAAATTTTTGTCATATTTTCCTAATTTAACTATTTTTTTCACATGTTCGTAAAGAGTAGGAGGATTAAATTGTCCATAAGCTTTTTTACGAAGATGGAAAATAGCTAATCTAGCAGCCATATATTGATAGTCTGGTGATGTTTCAGATATAAGATCTGCAGCAGCTTTAACAATAGTTTCATGGATATTAATAGTTTTAATACCATTATAAAATTGAATGCGAGATTTTAGTTCTACTTGAGAGATAGAAATATTTTTTAAACCTTCAGCTGCCCAATTTAACACTTTATGAATTTTATCTAAATTAATACGTTCTTGTTTACCATTGCGTTTAGTAATTAATAAATTTTGTTGCATGTGATATATATACCTAGATATTTTTAAAAGAACTAAATATTTTATTTTTTTAAAATATTTAGTGTGTTAGTAAAAAATTATATATATTTTATATTTAACAATATATTCTTCATAATATAATATTAATTGTATTTTATTTAATTTTTATATATATAAGGTTCATCAACTCTTTGTAAAGCTACTACTTTTTCTTTTTCTATAGTGCGAATTAAAATAACGCCTTGTGTATTTCTACCTAATACACCAACTTCTGACACTCTAGTTCTTACTAAAGTACCAGCATTAGTGATCATCATAATTTGGTTGTTCTCTAATACTTGAATAGCCCCTATCATTACTCCATTTTTTTTAGTGACTTTAATAGCAATAATACCTTGTGTAGCTCGCGATTTAATAGGAAAATCATATAATTTTGTTTGTTTTCCATAACCATTTTCTGTTACTGTTAAAATATTGCCTTTTTTATTGGGTATAATTAATGATACAACACGATCATTTATATTTGTTTTAATACCTTTTACACCTGTTGCATTACGTCCCATTGTTCTAACTGTTTTTTCAGAAAAATGTACTGCTTTTCCAGCAGCTGTAAATAACATAACATTATTATCACCATTAGTTAAAGCTACTCCAATTAATTCGTCATCATCTTTTAAATGGATGGCAATAATACCTGTATTTCTTGGTCGGCTAAATGCACTTAAAGAGGTTTTTTTAACTATTCCATATGCTGTAGCCATAAAAATATTAATGTTGTCTTTATATGTTTGTACTGGAAGAATTGCAGTAATTCTTTCTTTTTTATTTAAAGGTAATAAATTAACAATAGGACGGCCTCTAGCATGTCGACTAGATTCTGGCAATTGATAAACTTTGATCCAATATAGTATTCCTCTACTAGAGAAGCATAAAAGAGTATCATGTGTATTAGCCACTAATAAACTTTCAATAAAATCTTCTGCTTTAATTTTAGCTGCTGATTTTCCTTTTCCTCCTCGTTTTTGTGCATTATAATCAGATATTGGTTGATATTTAACATAGCCTGAATGTGATAATGTAACTACAACATCTTTTGGATTAACAATGTCTGCAATATTAATATCTGCAGTATTTTTAGTAATTTCGGTTCGTCTTTTATCTCCAAAAATATTTTTAACTATAATTAGTTCTTCTTGAATAACTTTAGTCATTTGATTGGGATTATGTAATATTTCTGTTAATGAAATAATTTCTTCTATGATTTTATCATATTCTTTTATTAGTTTATTTTTTTCTAAATTAGTTAATTTATGTAAACGTAAATCTAGAATTGCTTGTGTTTGTTTTTTAGTTAAAATGTGTTTAATTTTTTTTAATGATTCTATTTCAGTAGTATTTTGTAAGGCATGTCTTGTTATTTTTTTGAAACAATATTTATTGGTGATAGTAAATTTATTAGACATCAATATTTTTTTAGCTATATCTGTATTTTTAGCTGTTTTAATTATTTCAATAATTAAATTTATATTAAATAATGCAATAATTAATCCTTCTAGAATATGTACTCTATTTTGTTTTTTATGTAATTCAAAAATTGTACGACGTGTTACTATTTCTTTACGATGATTTAAAAATTCACTAATTATTTCTATTAATGATAAAGTTTTCGGTTGACCATGACACAGTGCAACCATATTAATACCAAAAGAAATTTGTAATTGTGTAAGTATATATAATTGATTCAGTACCACTTCTGCTATTGCTTCTTTTTTAATTTCAATTAAAATTCGCATGCCATCTTTATCGGATTCATCGCGTAAACCACTAATACCTTCAATTCTTTTTTCTTTAATTAGATCTGCTATTTTTTCTATTAGACGCGATTTATTAACTTGATAAGGTAATTCATTAATAATAATGTTTTCTTTTTTAGTTTTTTTGTTTTTTTCTATTTGACTACGTGCGCGAATATGAATTTTCCCTTTTCCTGTTTTATATGCTTCTTCAATACCTATAGATCCATATATAATACCAGCTGTAGGAAAATCAGGACCTGGAATATATTTCATTAATTTTTTTAAATTAATTTGATTATTTTCAATATAAGCTAAGCATCCATTAATTACTTCAATTAAATTATGAGGTGGAATATTAGTTGCCATACCAACTGCAATACCTGAAGATCCATTAATTAGTAATGTAGGTATTTTAGTTGGTAACACTACAGGAGTTGTTTCAGTATTATCATAGTTAGGAATAAATTCAACAGTATTTTTATTTAAATCTGTTAATAATTCATGTGCAATTTTAGACATTCTTACTTCTGTATAACGCATTGCAGCAGCTGAATCTCCATCTATAGATCCAAAATTTCCTTGTCCGTCTATTAACATATAACGTAATGAAAATGGTTGAGCCATTCGAACTATTGTATCATATACTGCAGAATCACCATGAGGATGATATTTACCTATTACATCACCGACTACTCGAGCTGATTTTTTATATGGTTTATTCCAATCATTATTTAGTATGCTCATCGCAAATAATATTCGTCTATGTACAGGTTTTAGACCATCTCTAACATCAGGTAAAGCTCTTCCAACAATCACTGACATAGCATAATCTAAATAAGAGTTTTTTAACTCTTCTTCAATATTGACCTGTACGATTTCTTTTGCAAGGTCTTTCATAGAATCATTTCTCTTTAATAAAATATTGCAGGAATATAAAGTAATAAATCATACTATACATAAATAAATACAGTTTATAAAAAGATAAATATAGTTTTTTAAAAAACATTATAATATTAAAAAAGAAAATTTATAGAAATATATTTATTTTTAAATATTTAAACTAGCTATATTCTATTTTTTTATATATTATATATGAAATTTAATATATAACAGTATATTGTAGATTAATAAAAAATTATAAAAATAGTATTATTTAATACTGTTTTTTTTAAAATATTTTTTAAATATATACTTTGTAAGCAGGTACTTTATGGAACCACAAGAAAAAAAATTAATCGAAAACTTATTCAATAGATTAGCGGATTCTGAAACGAATGATTTAAATAGAGATATTCCCGCTGATAATTTAATTACAAAATTATTAAATAAACAACCGCATGCTTCTTATTATATGGCGCAAACTATTTTAGTTCAAGAAACAGCTATTAATAAACTAAATGAACACATTCATGAATTAGAAAATAAAATTAGTTTAATGAAAAAATTAGAACAAAAACAAGGTACTTCCAGTTTTTTATCTAATTTATTCGGTTCCAAGAGTTCAGAAAAAATCTTTAAACAGACTAATGATAATTGGGCTACATCTCCTAGCTTAAAAGATAGCAATCAATCTATTCCCAATAATATGCGAGCAGCATCTCATAATAGCCCAATGCATGCTAATAATAGTGCTCAATCTGGTAATGGTAATAGTTTTTTGAGTGGTGCTTTACAAACGGCAACTGGTGTAGCTGGAGGTATGGTAATGGCAAATATGTTAACACATCTTTTTGATCAGAAAAATATGGGTGAAGAAGTGTTTAATCATACAAATAATTCTCATGTAGAACCAGATGTAATTGTAGAACGTGAAATACATGACCATTATATACATGATAATGATAACAAAGATAATATATCAAATAATACACATCATAATCATGACGATTATTTTGATGCTCAGCAAGACAATGACGATAGTAGTATTGATATCAGTGATGATGATAATTTTATTTAATTTTCATTATAAAAAATATGCATTATATTTTTATTTGAGATTATTTACAATTTTAAACTCTATATTTTATATAATGCATATCTGATGCAAATGTAATACATGATAATATATTTATTATAGTATTATATATTTTTTAGTAAAATATATAGCTATAAATAATTTCTATTTTTATTTAAATATTTTGAAATGCCAATAGGAGAAGCTTCTATGGCATCTTGTCCTTTTTCCCATTGTGCGGGACAAACCAATCCATTTTTTTCATGAAATTGTAGAGCATCGATCATTCTTAACATTTCTTTTATATTTCTACCAAGAGGTAAATCGTTAATAACTTGATGTCGTACAATTCCTTTTTTATCAATTAAAAAAGATGCTCGTAATGCTACTCCTAAATTTGAATGTTCAATACCGTATAACTTTTGTATTTCCCTTTTTATATCTGATATCATGATATATTGCACTTGTCCAATGCCACCTTGTTTTACAGGTGTATTACGCCATGCATGATGTACAAAAACTGAGTCACATGATATACCAATAACATGCACATTACGTTTTTTAAATTCAGAATAAAACTGATCAAATGCTATAATTTCAGATGGGCATACAAATGTAAAATCCATAGGCCAAAAAAATATAACTACAGTGCTATTTTTAGTGTATTTTTGAAATTGAAAATTATTAATAATTTCTCCATTATGTAAAATAGCTGAAGCTATAAAATCAGGTGCTTTATGAGTGACTAGAACCATATCTTTCTCCATTTATAAAAAATTTAATGTCAATAAATAATCTTAAATAATTTAATTGTTTTAATATTATATACTTAATATAAATTGATTAAATATTATATTGATATATTTTATTAAATATCTATACTGATTATATTATCAGCAATCATGTTATTTAAACAGAATTATTATTATAAAATATTGGTATTTACAATGTCAAAAAATGTTTTGTATTGGCGTGATGTATTAAAAGATGAAAAAAAAAAATATTTTTTAAAAATATTATATTTTTTATCTACAGAACGATTAAAAAGAGATATTTATCCTCCAAATAAAGAAGTATTTACGGCGTTTCATATAACTGCTTTTAATGATATAAAAGTAGTAATTCTTGGACAAGATCCATATTATCGTTATAATCAAGCACATGGTTTAGCGTTTTCTGTTAATAATAATGTAACCATTCCACCTTCTTTAAAAAATATATATAAAGAACTATCTACTGATTTATCAAATAGTTATAATTTTAAACATGGTTGTCTTAATGGATGGGCTAAACAAGGTGTGTTATTATTAAATACTATTCTTACAGTAGAATCTGGTAAACCGGGATCTCATTCCCAAATTGGTTGGCAAAATTTTACAGATATGGTGATACACGTTATTAATAAAAATTTAAATGGAATTATTTTTTTACTGTGGGGGCGTTTATCACGAAATAAAGTAAATATCATTGATTCTAACAAACATTATATTTTACAAGCGTCGCATCCATCACCGTTATCAGCTTATCATGGGTTTTTTGGATGCCGCCATTTTTCTAAAACCAATCAATTATTAATTATGCAAAATAAAAAACCAATTAATTGGTTTTGTATTTAGCAGGATACTTCTACTTTAGCCTTTCTCAGTACTTCATTGTTTAGTGTGTATCCAGGTTGTAGTATAGAAATAATATAATTAGAAGGTATATTATTTAATTTTATAGTTTTAGTGGATTCGTGTAAATGTGGTTGAAATATTACATTTTTTTTATTTTCTATTTTAATGTTCATTTTAGAAAAAATATTTAATAAAGATTTTAAAATTAAAGTAATACCTTGAATAATATGATTATCATTTATATTTTTTTTATTTGATATTTTTAATATTGCATCTAAATGATCAGCGACACAAATGATTTTTTTAGCAAACATGATTAATTGTTTTTTTCTAATTTTTTGAATTTCTATTGTACTATTTTTTCTAATGTTTTCTATTTGTGCTTGTCCTCTTAATTTAACATCAATAATTTCTTTTTTTATATTATATAATGTTATTTCTAAATCAGATTTTTTTTTTATATTTTTTTTAATTAGTTCTTCTGTTATTTTGTGAGTGTTACATTTTAATGATTGATCATCCATAAACTATTCCATATTTTTAATTAGTTGTTATTGTTTTAATTATGAAGGTGATTAATTGAAGTTTCAATATTTTTTATAATATTATTTTTCCTTTAATGAGCATAATAAAATTTATGAAGAAGTTGTTAAATTATATTGGATTAGCAGGTCATCCGCGTTACTCTCACGGATTAATTACTCATAAAAGTATTTATTTTTGGTTAATTAAAAATGGTTATAAAGTAATGATTGAAAATCAAGTTGCTGAAGAATTATCATTAATAAAAAATTCAAATACAGGTACTTTATCTCAAATTGGTCAATTATGTGATTTAGCTATAGTTATAGGAGGAGATGGTAATTTTTTATCTGCAGCTCATATATTATCTGGTTACAATATAAAAATGATTGGTATTAATCGCGGTAATTTAGGTTTTTTAACTGATTTACATCCTGATACTGCATTACAACAATTATCAAATGTGTTATCTGGTAAATATATAATAGATAATAGATTTCTGTTAGAGGTAAAAGTTTTTAAAGAAAATGGTGTATTATCAAAAAATACTGCTGTTAATGAAATTGTATTGCATGCTGATAAAGTAGCACATATGATAGAATTTGAAGTTTATATTGATGAAGAATTTGCATTTTCTCAACGATCTGATGGATTAATTATTTCAACTCCTACTGGTTCCACAGGATATTCACTATCTGCTGGAGGACCTATCTTAGCGTCATCTTTAGATGCGATTGTATTGGTGCCTATGTTTCCTCATACTTTATCGTCGCGTCCATTAGTGATTAATAATAATAGTACGATTGGTTTAAAGTTTCCTAGTATAAGTAATATAAAACTAAAAATTAGTTGTGATAGTCAAAGAGTGTTATCTATTTATAACCGAGATATTGTTTATATTCGTCGCAGTGATGATTGTCTTCATTTAATTCATCCTAAAAGTTATAATTATTTTGATACATTAAGTGAAAAATTAAATTGGTCAAAGAAATTTTTTTGATGATACATGTTATTTAAGATCTTTAAGATGACTCATATAAACATTATTTGGAGCTGGCGGGAGTCGAACCCGCGTCCAAAATTTCTACGACTTCAGTACTACATGCTTATTCTATTCTATATTACTTTCATTATCTACTTCGGATAGAAACGTTATAGATTTTAGCTTGATTGAATTTTACGTAATAATTTTCAAGCAAAATTATTATGCTATCTCTTATAATTGACCTTTCTTATATCTTTTCCTAAGAGCGGAGGTTAAGAAGAAAGGGCTTGATACAGGTTATTAAGCTGCTAAAGCGTATTGTTTATTATTTGCAATTATATATTACGGCTTTTAACGAGGCAAACCGTTCCTCGGCATGCACTTTAGTTTTTGATAATTTTGTCGAATCCAAAAACAGCCCCATATATTATAATACTGACTTATATAAAATAAATATATCATAAAATTAAAAATTTATCTATAATTTTTTATTTATAGTTATATTTATTTTATAAATTATAATATTCATTTTAAACATTATTTCTTATAGTATATAATATATTCTTACAGTTTATTATATGATTTCATACGATACTACAGAGGTATTTATAGTATCATAAGTTACTATAGATTATTAAAAATATTAATTAAGGAAATAATACTAATGAGTGTAATAAAAAAAATTAAACGTCAGATACAAGATAATCCTGTGTTACTCTATATGAAAGGTACTCCAGAAACACCGCATTGTGGATTTTCTGCACAAGCAGTAAAAGCTTTATCTTCTTGTGGTGAAAAATTTGCATATGTAGATATTTTAGAGAATCCAGATATACGTATAGAATTACCAAAATATGCCAATTGGCCAACATTTCCACAATTATGGGTAGATGGTAAATTAATTGGTGGTTGTAATATTATGATAGATATGCTGAAAAATAATACTTTACAGGAATTAATTTCATCAACGGTATTAAAGTATAAAAATATTAATCAATAATTTTAATATACAGTTGATATAGTATAATTATATAAAAATATATAGTATATCAACTGTTGTTTATAATATTGTTATAATAGAAAAACATATACAATATATATTGTAAAATAATTAAGGAGGCCATCCTCCTAATTTTTTCCAACGATTAATTAATGCACAAAATAATTCTGCTGTTTTTTCGGAATCATATAAAGCAGAATGGGCTTTTTTGTTGTCAAAAAATAATCCTGCTGCTTTACATGCTTTCGCTAAAACTGTTTGTCCAATTACTAATCCACTTAAAGCAGCAGTATCAAAAGTAACAAAAGGATGAAATATATTATTTTTTAAACCTGTTCTTTGTATGGCTGCCATAAGAAATTTATGATCAAAATTTGCATTATGTGCTACTACAATACTACGTTTACAGTTTTTAATTTTCATTTCTTGAGTTAGTACTTTAAATATGATTTTTAATGCTTCTTGTTCTTCTATAGCTCCTCTTAATGGATTAAAAGGATCAATTTTATTAAAAGCAATAGCATCTGGTTGAATAATTGATCCATGGAATGGAATTATATGGAAGTGTAATATATTTGATTTTTTTAGCCATCCCTGTTCATCCATATTAAGCATGGTAATCCCTATTTCTAATAACGCATCGGTGCGAGCATTAAATCCAGCTGTTTCAATATCAATAACAACAGGATAAAATCCACGAAATCGATTATTTAATGAGTGTAATTCTTGATTAATAGACATCAAAATCTCATTTTAAAAGAATTATTCTATTCATAAGAATAGATTGTATATTTTTTATTAAGTATAATAAATTTATATATTTTATTTTTTATCTAACAAAATAGTAGTATAATTTATTTTGATACTAATATAACTGCTATATAAAATATACAAATTAGATTTTATTATAACATTAATTATGTTTTTTATTAAAATATTTATTTTTGAAGGATTTTTTATACATCATAGATTATAATAATTTATTGATATTGTAAGATATCTTATATGATATAAATAATATATATATAATTATGTATTAAGGAGATTTAAATGACTTATGAATTACCTCAATTACCTTACGAATACCATGGATTAGAACCGTATTTTGATACGACTACTATGACTATTCATCATACTAAGCATCATCAAAATTATGTCAATAATGCTAACATAGCATTACAGTATACAAAATTTTCTAATTATTCTATTGATAATTTAATCACTTCATTGCATGAAGTGCCTTCAGATAAGTATATGATATTAAGAAATAATTGTGGTGGACATGCCAACCACAGTTTTTTTTGGAAGATTCTGAAGATTGGTACAACAATGGATACAGTATTAAAAAAAAATATTGAAAATAATTTTGATTCCATTGAAAATTTTAAAAAAATTTTTGAAAAAATTGCTGTAAATCATTTTGGATCTGGATGGGTTTGGTTGGTAAAAAAAAATGATATATTATCAATTGTTACAACTATGAATCAAGATAATCCATTAATGGGTATACAAATAGCAGGAGTATCTGGAAAACCTATTCTTGGATTAGATTTATGGGAACATGCTTATTATTTAAAATATCAAAACCAAAGAATAAATTATATTAAATCTTTTTGGCACGTAGTGAATTGGGATATGGTTTTAGAAAATTTTATATCATAAGTCTTTTTAATATAAAAGTTTTTTAAAATTAAATATTTTTATTTTAAAATAATTTTATCCTTCTAATCTTATAGAAGGATAAAAATTGATATGTTATTTTAAATTTTACTATAATAAATCACAGGTGTTTTTTGAAAGATATAAAAATGATAGTCGGATTAGGTAATCCTATAAAGCAATATAATAATAGTCGACATAATATTGGTAGTTGGTATATTCAAGAGTTAGTAAAAGTTCATAATAAAAATTTAAAAATAGAAAAAAAATTTTTTGGATATATTAGTAAAATTTATATTAATAATAAAATGCTACTATTATTAATTCCTAATATTTTTATGAACATAAGTGGAAAATCGGTTTTTTGTATGTCATCTTTTTATAATATTCATATAGATGAAATATTAATTGTACATGATGAATTAGATTTATTACCGGGAGAAATTAAATATAAATATGGTACAGGTCATAATGGTCATAATGGATTACGTAATATTAAGTATGTTTTTGGTAAAAATATTTTTTTCTCAAAGATTTCTATAGGTATTGGTCGTCCAATAATTAAAAAAGATATATCATCTTTTGTATTATCTCCACCAACGGCAACAGAAAATATATTAATTAAAAAATCTATAAAAAAAATAGTTTTTATGACTGATCAAATTATACAATCTATCTTTAAAAAAAAATTATTAAATAAAAGTTTTTATATTGATTTGATTAATTAAACATGATATTAAATTTTTAAAAATATATTTTATTATTATTTGGTATATTTGGTTTAATACAGGAAGATATAAAAATGAGCGTTAAATGTGGAATAGTAGGATTACCAAACGTAGGAAAATCAACTTTATTTAATGCTTTAACTAATAAAAATGTTGCAGCTGAAAATTTTCCATTTTGTACTATTGATCCAAATATTGGCATAGCACCTATTAATGATATTCGATTAAAAAAAATTGCTAATATAGTAAATTCTAAAAAAATTATAAAAACGTTTATAGAATTTATAGATATAGCAGGATTGATTCAAGGATCATATAAAGGTGAAGGTTTAGGTAATAAATTTTTAAATAATATTCAAAATACAGATGCTGTTATACATGTTGTACGTGCTTTTAATGATACAAACATTGCACATATTTATGATAATGTACAACCAATATCAGATATTGAAATAATAAATATGGAATTGATATTATTTGATTTAAATATTTGTGAATCTAGAATATTAACCATTGAAAAAAAAATAAAAACACAAGATTCTCTTTTAAAAAAAGAAATATTAGTATTACAGAATTGTATTTCTTATTTAAAAAAATTTATTATGTTAAGAACATTAGATTTAGATGCATCAGAAAAGTTATTAATTAATCATTTACGGTTATTAACTTTAAAACCAATGATGTATGTAGTGAATGTGAATAATAAAGTACATCATAACATATCTTCTTTAGAGCCAATATATGAGTTAGCTAAAAAAGAACACACTAAAGTGATTACGTTATGTGCAAAAAATGAAAAAGAACAATCTAGTTTTAAAAATATAGAAATTAATAATGATATAAAATTAATAAATATACATGAAACAGAATTAGATCATATTATATATTCAAGTTACTCTTTATTGAATTTACATACTTTTTTTACTGCTGGAGTTAAAGAAGTTAAAGCATGGACTATATCTAAAAATTCTACAGCATTAGAAGCTGCAGGAGTAATTCATACTGATTTCAAGAAGGGATTTATTCGAGCACAAATTATCTCGTATATGGATTTTATCAAATATCAAGGTGAAAAAAAAGCTAAAGAATATGGTAAAATGAAAATAGAAGGGAAAAATTATATTGTTCAAGATGGTGATATAATAAATTTTTTATTTAATATTTAACATATTATGAACAATCAATAATATTGTATTTTATTAAAGAGAGGGAAATATATTTCTCCTCTCTAATGAGATAGTAATATTTTTATTTTTCTAGTAAAAATTCACGTAATTTCGAAAAATTTGGCATCATATTGTATGATAAAGATGATAGTTTTTCTGAATCAGCTAATTCTTTAGGTAATAAAATAGTTATATCTAAAATATTTTCAATGGTTGTTTTAAATTTTGCCGGATGAGCGGTTCCTAAAAATAAACCAAATTGATCATTTTTTAATTGATCATATAACACTTTATAAGCAATGGCAGCATGCGGTTCTGAAATATAACCTAATTTTTTTAATTTAATTAATGTTTTTTTAGTTTCTTGATCAGACACACTACCAAATCCAAGTTCTTTTAAATTCCATTTTTTTCTATAAAATAATTCTTCTACTCTAGGCCAGTTGTTAGGTTGACTAATATCCATAGCGTTAGAAATTGTAGAAATAGTATTTTTAGGTTTCCATTGACCAGTTTCTAAAAAACGAGGTACTGTATCATTATCATTAGTGGATGCTATAAACGATTGAATAGGTAACCCTAAAGATTTAGCTAATAAACCTGCAGTTAAATTACCAAAATTACCACAAGGTACAGAAATGACTATTTTTTTTCTTTTATGTTCTGCAATTAAGGAAAATGCTTCAAAATAATAACAAATTTGAGCTAATAATCTACTAATATTAATAGAATTAGCAGAATTTAAACCTATAGATTGTTTTAAATTTTGATCGTTAAATGCTTGTTTAACAAGTGTTTGACAATCGTCAAAACTACCATTAATAGATATTGTTTTAATATTTCCACCTAAAGTACAAAAAAGTTTTTCTTGCAGTGTACTAATTTTACCTTTAGGATATAAAATAATTACTCGTACATTTTTCATCCCGTAAAAAGCATGTGCTACTGCTGCTCCTGTATCACCGGATGTTGCGGTTAAAATAGTAATTAATTTATTATTATCATATTGATTTAAATACGATAATATTTGAGCCATAAAACGTGCTCCAAAATCTTTAAAAGCTAATGTCGGCCCATGAAATAATTCAAAGCAAGCTATATTATCTTCTACTTCTATCAATTTAGGACGAGAGCATGAAAATGCAGATTGTACACGTTTCTTTAATTCGTATTTATTAATTTCATCTCCAATAAAATATTCAAGAATATTACTACTTCTTGTAATAAAATCCATATCTAGTAGTTTTTCTAAATCGTTTTTTTTAATAACAGGAAGATTAATTGGAAAAAACAATCCTTGTTGCTGACCTAATCCTAATTTGATAGCTTGAGAAAAAGTGACTTTTTCATCGTAATTTTTTAAATTATAAAGTTTCATTAATTATCCTATTTTGCGTGCACCTAACATATCTAAATGACAAATATGAACAAAACCAGATTGATTTTGTAAATAATTAATAGTAAGCCATTTAGCTATTTTATCGGCAAGTAATATATTATCGCATATAGCAAATAAGGTGGGACCAGATCCAGATATGCTGCATCCTATAGCACCAATCTTTAAAATGGCTTTCTTGGCATTAGAAAAATTAGGTAATAATTTAATTCGATATGGTTCTGCTATTATATCTTTAATAAATTTACTGGCTAAATGAGACTGTTGTGTATAAGAAGCATGAATAAATCCTGCTAAATGTTGACT
>Ga0193712_1000024_pt1 | contig 24321 bp, 35 predicted proteins | sample H3a1metaG_FD_143053 | JGI IMG/M metagenome (GOLD analysis project Ga0193712, IMG submission 143053) | Soil microbial communities from a riparian zone of the East river system, Colorado, United States - H3a1 | ecosystem: Environmental > Terrestrial > Soil > Riparian zone | place: USA: East River... | reverse complement strand
ATTCACCCAGCGCAATCTCGCTCATGGCTTTTTAACCTGGTAGATCACGATTGGCATCGCAGGTCGCATGAAATAGCCGTACCAGCGCTCTCGCTCTTTGCAGGCTTTCTCATATGCTTTCAAGCAATCTTCCATGTATTGCGCCAGAATGTAGTCTGGTGTGTTGGAATCATTCTCTACGCAAGCCCTGTTGATCGCGCCGCGTACTTCTTCTAGAAAATCGCTCACGTGAACCTCGATGGATTCTGCTTCCGAAATTCTTCGTCCCGCCGCTGCGAGTCGCGCGAGTCCTTGAAGGGCTCGGCATCGATGTACATGCCCTTGCTGCGCCCCTTGAGCATCGGGCCGATCAGCAGCGCCAGGACCCCGGATGCGATAAAGAACCCGAAGATCCACTTCGCGGCCCAGTACAGGGCGGCGTAGCTGATGAGCGGCTCGGTCATGGCTTCACCGTGTCCCATCCCATCCGTGCTTTCTCGATGCGCCCGCAATATTCGCATTCGCGCTGCGTTTCCTCGGTCACCGGCAATCCGTCATAATTCCAGCGGTGCTGACACCGAACCGGCGTGTGCGGGCATTCGTCCACCATCCCGCAAACCGGGCACGGGGTAATCAGGTGTGTGTTAGTCATGCGCATTCCTTCGGTAATTCCCACAAGTGGAAGCAATTCTTATGCACGTTCACGTATTCGCCCGGCGGAGGTAGCAACATTGCAAAGGTCACGCCGAGTGGGAGAAGCGCATAGCGCGCGTCTTTGATTTCGTCCCAGTGCGGATAGCGTGCGTGGCAAGAGATCGACAGATGCAGTCGCTTTACGCCATTGCGTTGCCGATCCTCGTTGCCCAAGAGCACACGACAATCTCCTTTGGAGAAGGAGCGCACCGCATCGGGAATGTCTGGTAAATGCATGGGCTGAAGTTCCTGCCAGCCGTGAGCCTTCACGCCCCGCTCCCGATCTGCTGCTCCAGCGCCGCCTCATCTGCGAGGTCGAGCCCGATGTCCACGCCCATGCGCACCGCTCGGGTCACCAGTTCGACGATGTAGCGAGTGCTGATCGGGCCGGGCTCAGCAGGCCCCTGCGCGATGAGGGCGCCGGCAGCGTTAGAGCAGCGCTCGGTGATTTGTTCCTGGGTCATTTGGCCTCCAATGCGCACATGCGCTCTACAAGATTGACGGCGCTGGTCTGGAGCCATCCAGTTGTCGGTTTGAGTGCGTCCCCCGCTGCGGCCCACGCTGCGTCCCACGCTGCGGCCCCCGCTGCGGCCCCCGCTGCGGCCCTCGCTGCGTCCCTCGCTGCGTCCCACGCTGCGGCCCCCGCTGCGGCCCCCGCTGCGGCCCCCGCTGCGGCCCTCGCTGCGTCCCTCGCTGCGTCCCTCGCTGCGTCCCACGCTGCGGCCCCCGCTGCGGCCCCCGCTGCGGCCCTCGCTGCGTCCCTCGCTGCGTCCCACGCTGCGTCCCACGCTGCGGCCCTCGCTGCGTCCCTCGCTGCGGCCCCCGCTGCGGCCCACGCTGCGGCCCCCGCTGCGGCCCTCGCTGCGTCCCACGCTGCGGCCCTCGCTGCGTCCCACGCTGCGCTCGCATCCGCTCGCGCTGGTTTTAAGAGCTTTCCGGCAGCCACAAGACCTGCGGTATCCGCGATTTCCTCAAGGCTGCGAAGGGCGAGGGCGTGAGGTTTCAATGATTCGACGCAATCCAACCAAGCGGGCGTGTGGACGCGGATCAGCCAGTCCAACGCCATGAAAGCGCGGCGCGATTCGATTTGCTTGGTGGACTTCGTGCCGACCAATTTAGGAATTAAGGGCTTGAGCAACCGATCGCGCTCATCATCCGAACGCAGCGAGTCGTTCCAATTGCGCATGAACGCGCTGATGACGGGGCACGCGCATTTAGGCGCGTCGCTCCACTTCTCCCCTGCGACCCAACTCACCAATTCCATAGCGCAAGCGCCTTCCTCAAAGGATTTGTGTGCGCCCTCAAGCAAGTGCAGTTCGCTTAACTGCGCAAGTCTTTCTTGAACAATGGTCATACGACTTCCCCGCGCCACTCGCGGCGCACTATTCTGCTGATGGTTGCCGGATGCACATTGAAGTGCCGCGCGATAGCAGTCTGCGTTTCTCCAGATTCACTCTTGTTACGGATGTTGAGCACGTCAACGCCAGAGAGCTTTGCGCACCAATGCTTGCCGCCCAATCTCTGTTTAGCTGGGTGTGCATCGCCGCTTGGGAATGTCCCTTTGCTGCGCCCCTTGGCAGCACGATCTTTGTTATTGTCGCCAACCGTGCCGATGAAAAGATGATCTGGACGCACGCAAGCTCTGTTATCACAGCGATGCAGAACACAGAGGCCAACTGGGATTGCCCCGACCGACAACTGCCAAGACGCGCGATGTGCCTTTGTGTCGTGACCAAATATTCCGTAGCCGTTTGATAGATGCCCCTGCCATTCCCAGCACCCACTGCTTTTTCTGACTTTCTTCCAAAAGCGCTGTGCGTCAATATGGGCTCGCTCTGCAGGACTCATTCTCGTGTCTCCTGGATCTTTTCCCACAGCGACAAGCGGTCGTTCCACGCGTCAGCCTCGTCCCCAAAGACTTCGTGTTCACCGATCTGCACGCTCACCACGAGCACGTCGGCGCGCTCGGCGGGGAATTCGCGCTCGGCCGGAAGGTCGCGTCCGTCGAGGTCGTAGGTGACCTCAAGCTCGAAGCCGTCGATGTCGAGGAAGATGCTGTAGGCGCCGTACTTGGGCGTCGTGCGCGGGATGTGCCCGAGGGATTCGAGGGCGGTGGTCATGGCTGCACCCATCGGTAGGTGATGTGTTTCCGAACTTGGTAAATCGTGTTCTGAGTTACGCCAAATTCTTCAGCGTATGAGTTCAAACTGATGTTTGGATTTGACCTGATTGCTCGCACAGCATTTACGTGAAGCTTTCCTCTGGATTTGCTTGACGGCGGATACCCGAGGGATTGTCGCAGCCTTTCTTTCTGCCCCTTATCAACCATATTGTCTTTATGACTGCCCAAAAAAAGGTGGCTAGGATTCACGCACAGAGGAACGTCACAGTGATGGCAAACGTGGAGCAATACAGGGATTGGGCTATTGTGAATTTCGTATGAAAATCGGTGGGCCCCAGTCTCTGTCTGGTGGAACCTGAATCTCGGGTAGGCGTCGCGCGAATAGCGCGGCCCAGTCCAAAGCCAGCATTCGTTTGGGGCGCCTTTTGAAACGAAAGACCAAAAGAGCGCGGTTGCTGCCTCTCTGATCTGCTCACTGTACTGAAGGTCCACTATTCTCTCCGCCCGGTGACATGGGTCAGACAATAACTAAAGGTTATCCGTGTGTCAATAGCCATGGGAGATTGGTAGTGTCTCAGTTTGCCAACCCGGCGATTTCCTCAATCGACCACACATGGTCCGACACGCCCGCAGCCATAGCCGGGGTTACCCGCAGGGTCTTATGGATGCGCCCAAAATTGTAATACATAAAGTGCAGGGCGACCGCATGGGCGTGGTTTTCGACTTTCTTTGAAAAGGCGTTCGTCAGCCGGGTGAACCGGCGCATGCTCATGCGCATGGTGAGGTTCTGGCGCTCCACGAAACTCGTAGAGACGTGTTTGTCGTCTGGGTTGCCGCAGACCGTGCCTTTGATCGTCCCGCAGCACTCTGCGGCACTGTACCGGCGGTCCGGATTTGAGCCTTTGACGTCGCCGTAGAGCTTCACTAGCACCGAGTAATCGATGCCTGCGCCGAAGGACCGCTCTACCGCATTCAGGTAGACACTGTGACCGTCCGTGGTCAGTTGCACCCTGTTGGCAAGGCGTCCAGCCAGATCAGCTATAAAGACCTTAGCCGTCGCACCGCCCCGATCTCCGACCATCCAGGACGCAACGAGCTTGGAATCAGCGTCAATTGCTGTCCAAGTCCAAACGTCACCCGCTTCCCCGGCATCCTTCATTTCAGCCGACGCGTTCTTGGCCTTGGCGTACACGAAGGCCCAAATTTCGTCGCACTGGATGCGCTTGCAGGACAGGTTCCGTAACGATTTATCTTGAAACCGAGCGCAGGCGAAACCGACGTCAACCAGCAGCTTGGTGACCGTGTTGATGCTGCAATCCGCAAGGCGGCTGGTGGCGCGGAGACTGTTGCCCTCGACCAATAGGCCAAGGATCTGAGCGCGCTTTGCGATGGGTAGCTTGTTCATGGGACTAGCATAACTCTCTATGCTAGAGCGGTCAAGCATTTAATTCATTTTAATACCATTTAACATCAATGGCTTACATTCCAGCTGCGAATCCATGCAGCGGACCTTTGTAAGATCAGTCACTTACGGATAAGCTAAAAAGTGCGCAGGACGGGATTCGAACCCGCACGTCGTCTAGGACCATGGTTTTAAAGACCATTGCGGCTACCATTTCGCCACCTGCGCGAAGTTGATCATCCTTCTGGGATATCCCGGTGGGGGAGACGAGAGATGCTTTACTAGGGCTTACCCTCTCGTCTTCCCCCTTAACGGCCGCCGGGTCTTTGCCGTCGTCCACTGGCTTGGGTTCCGGCTGGTCGCCCGTAGCCAGGTCAACGACGAATTTGGCGAGCTGATTAGCGTCACGGGGTCTTTTCGGCTTTTCCATGCCCCCGATGCTCGCTTGAGCGCTCAAGCATGTCAAATTCAAACTGAGACACTACCGGGAGATTATTTTCTTATTGACAAAACATATCTAGAGGGTATTCTCACCGAGTATGAATTCAATTGCCGCCTACCTTGAGCGCAACAAGGTTTCCCAGCAGGAATTCGCGGATCAAATAGGTGTTTCGCAGCCTACTGTGCACGCATGGGCTTCTGGTTCCAAAAAGCCCGAGGGAGACAACATCCACCGCGTAGCCCAGGCGCTGGGCATCCCGGCGACGGATGTGCTGATCGAATTTCACCTAGGCGAATCACCTTGACCTGTGGCCGCGTAGGGCGCTTGGCGCCCCGCCAGGCAGCGCCAGGGCGGCGATCGGTCCCTACCCGCTACCACCCCCAGGGGTGCTCTGTGATCGGCCCATGAGCGGGGCGGCGCGCAGCGACGAGCTCCTCGAACTGGACCGCGCTTGGTGGGCCATGGTCACGGCTCCGACCATGGAGCTTCGGATCTCACGCGCCCGGCGGCTGGTCAAGCTCAGGAAGGCGAGGGCGGGGCAATGATGGGTGGCTGGGTCAAGCTCGAAAAGTCACTCCGCGATGACCCGCGGTTTCTGCGCATGGTTCGCACGCTATGCGCCGCGCAGAATGTAACGCAGGAGCGTATCAGTCGCCCCTGCGCTGTAACGCTGCTGTTAGGTGGCCTTGCGCAGCTCTGGATGTACGCCGATACGCACGTCCGCGAGGATGACACACTCGACCTTGGCCCCGACGAAATAAACGAGCTCATCGGGATCGAGGGTTTCGTTCAACTCATGCCCCTTGATTGGATTGAGATCCTCGACGCGAACTGCGTAAAACTTCCGGAATTTCATACACATAACGGCACCGATGCTAAGAAAAAGGCATTGACCGCCAAACGGGTCGCCCGCCATCGGATTAGGAATGTAACGCAAGAGAGTAACGCACGCGCTGACGTGTGTAACGCTTCTGAGTTACCAGACAAGACAAGACTAGACAAGACAAGACCAGAAGAAGAACCAAGAACTGTCAAGCCACCGCCCGCATTGAAACCCGTAGCGCAGGCTGCGCCTGCGATTGATGCTGGCCCCATCGATCGAGTCTTCCAACACTGGCGAGAGGTTCACCGCCATCCGCAAGCTAGGCTCGACGATAAACGCCGGAAGGTTATCCGCTCGGCCCTGAAAAATTACGGGGAGCCAGAACTCTGCGAGGCGATCAGTGGATACCTGAATTCCCCGCACCACATGGGCCAGAACGAGACTGGGACGGTCTACGACGCCCTCGAGCTGATGCTTCGTGACGCACAGCACATCGATGCCGGACGCCGATTCCACGCCGAACCTCCGAGGAGCGATCTGTCGGCGCAGACACGCCGGATTATCTCAACGACGGAGAACTGGACCCCGCCGGAGATGCGCCATGCAGGCGGCTGACGGCAAGCGCTTCCGTGACCTGATCCGTGGCATGGGGCGCATGTTCGGCCAGGAGCCTGACGCGCTGATCTTGGATGCCTATTGGCTCGCCCTGGGCAAATGGTCGATGTCGGAGTTCGAGTCCGCTGCCGCGCACCTGATGCAGACCTCGAAATTCATGCCGCGTCCGGCGGATTTCCACGAGCTGAGAAAAGCAGGCAGGCCTACCGCAGGTGAAGCATTCGCCAAAGCCATAGACCATGCGGCCTCGAGCGCCTATCGAAATGGGCCATTGGGGGAACCGCTGATCGATCGATGTGTTCGAGCCATTGGTGGTTACATCGCAATCGCCATGTGTGAGGAGGATAAGCTGCACTTTTTGGGGAAACGATTCGCTGAGCACTTCGAGACGATGCAGGATGCCGAGGACGTGCGTGAAGCGGTGCCGACGATAGCCGGTCCTCCGCAGCACAAGGCGCTTTCAGGGCCAACGAGGCTAAGAGATTTACTCCCTCGCGATGAATTCGCATGAGATCCGCCCGCCTGCTGCTTCCTTGGCCGCCCTCGGTTGCCGGCCTGTACGTCATCACAGATCGGGTCAGTGGCAAGTTCTACATCGGAAGCAGTGTCAACGTTCGCCGCCGCGCCATGCAGCATCAATACCGCTTGGAGAAACTGACCCATGCCAATCCCATATTGCAAGCGATCTGGAACAGCGGCGCGGATCGGCTTCGGATCGAGCTGTTGCGAGCGATGCCGAGTGCTTCCAGGGAGCAATTAATTGAGGCAGAGCAGTTGGAACTGACTGCTGCAGGCGTAGGGTCGAATCGTCAATGCATGAACGTACTGCCGATAGCTGGATCTCCTAAGGGCCAGCCGCGAAGCGAGGAGACGAAGCGAAAGATCGGTGCGGCAGTAAGGGGTAAATCCCCCTCTCTGGAGGCCCGCGCGAAGATGCGCGCAGCAAAGATCGGACGCCCGTTAACTTTGGCGCATCGCGCGAAGATCGGCGCCGCCGGACGCGGTAGACCAGGGCCTCGACATTCTTCAGAAATGCTAGCGCGTTGGCGTCGGTACTCAGCGGACCAGGTGCATTCACTGCGCAGCATGGTAGCGGAGGGAATGCCGGTATTCACGGCTGCTAAGCGCCTTGGGATCGTAAGAGCTACAGCTCGGCGGATCGTGGCCGGAGAGAGTTATCGTGAAAGTCATCACCCTTAGGCTGCCATTCCCCCCAAGCGTCAATGCCATGTGGCGCACGCCGAACAAGGGGCCGCTGGCGGGGCGCACGATGCTGAGTGGCGAGGGCAGGGCCTATCGCAAGGCAGTGAACGATCAGGTGACGCTACAACGCGTCGTACGCCATGAACTGAAGGGCAAGCTCGCCCTCTCGCTCATTGCCAGACCGCCGGATCGACGCAAGCGCGACCTTGATAATCTGCTCAAGGGCATACTCGATGCTCTGCAGCACGCCGCGGTTATCGACGATGACGGGGAGATCGATGACCTGCGGATCCGCCGCGGGCTTGTGGTCCGCAACGGGGAGATTGAGGTGCACATCTGTGAGATCCCGGGCGAGGCGACGGAGAGCGCGGCGCTGTTCGATGCGTAAGGCGTGAGCGAAGTATCAGCGCGCCGTCCAGGATCGTATTACGTTCAACGGATGCGAGGAGCGAAGACATGTCCTTGAAGCAAGTCGAGCTGGTCAGAAGGCGCGCGACCTCGGGCTGGGCAAATGAGCTCACGCGTCTGCGGGTGTGGCTCTCCACGATCGATGGGAACAATGATGCCGTCGAACGCCTCCGTGGGACATCGGGCCAGGAACTCCTCGCCGTGCTGGTCGAGAACACGCTCGGGCACCTCGGGCACGACACCGCCTTGTCAGCGAGCGCGGAGAGCGCGCACAAGCGCAGCCAGGCGGGCAAGGCCGCTCGTAGGTTCGCGTAATTAAAGTAGTTTTATCTTGTATGGCAGCACCCAAGGGACACAAGCGGTACGGCGGCAGAAAGGTGGGCTCTGTGAATAGGGCGACGGCCGACGTGCGCGCTGCCGTGGCCATGCTCGCCGAAGGCAACATCACGAAGGTGCAGGGCTGGCTCGATCGAGGAGCGACGAGCGACCCTCTGGGCGCCGCGCGCGTATTCTCCCAACTGCTCGAGTATCACGTTCCGAAGCTCTCACGAGCCGAAGTGACTGGCGCCGGCGGTGCTCCTTTCGAGGTTCGCATCGTTGATCCAACTCGCCACAAGTCTTGACTTGCCGCACGACTGGAGCACGCGGCCTTACCAGCACGCGTTGTGGCGCTATCTCGCGCACGGAGGCAAACGCGCAGTCGCCGTCTGGCATCGGCGCTCAGGCAAGGATGATGTCGCGCTGCACTGGGCCGCTACTGCGGCGATGCTTCGAGTGGGTGCCTATTGGCACATGCTCCCGCAGGCCAACCAAGCGCGTAAAGCCATCTGGGATGCGGTCGATCCGGGCACGCTCGCCCGACGCATCGAGGGCGCCTTCCCGCCCGTAATCCGCTCCACCACGCGTGAGCAGGACATGATGATCCGCTTTGGGAACAATTCGACCTGGCAGGTGGTGGGGTCCGATAACTACAACGCCCTGGTGGGTGCCCCTCCCGTGGGCGTCGTCTTCTCCGAGTACGCGCTGGCCGACCCGAATGCCTGGGCCTTCATTCGACCGATCCTCGCCGAGAACAATGGCTGGGCGCTTTTCATCAGCACTCCTCGGGGTCGCAATCATCTCTTCCGCATGAACGAGTTCGCGAAGACCGACCCGCACTGGTTCTCTCAGACCTTGACGATTCGGGACACAGGCGCGATCTCGGAGGAGCGCATTGCGCAGGAGCGTCGCGAGCTCGCCGCCGAGCGCGGGGACGATGAGGCCGAGAACATCATCAACCAGGAATACTTCTGTAGCTTCGATGCCGCAGTTCCAGGCTCCTATTACGGGCGGATCGTCGCGCGCGCCGAGGCGGAGGGGCGGATCTGTGAGGTGCCGCACGATCCGCGCTACCCGGTGACGAGTGCCTGGGATATTGGCGTCGGGGATTCGACCGCGATCTGGTTCCTGCAGCAGACCAAGTTCGGCGTACATGTGATCGATTTCTACGAGGCCTCCGGCGTGGGCGCCGATCACTACGCTCGGGTGCTCAAGGAGCGCGGGTATCTTTACGATGTGCATATCCTGCCGCACGATGCGAACGATCGAGAGTGGGGCAACAACGCCTCAAGTCGGCGCGATGTGCTGAAGTCCCTCGGGATCAAGCCGCACCGGATCCTGCCGCGCGCGTCCGTGGATGATGGGATCAACGCGGTGCGCGTGCTGCTCGCCCGCTGTCACTTCGATGCAGTGAAGTGCGAGCGCGGGCTCGATGCGCTTCGCCAGTACCAGAAGGAATGGGATGATCAGCTCCGCACCTTCTCGCTCAAACCGCTCCACGATTGGACGAGCCACGCGGCCGATGCCTTTCGCTACGCCGCTCAGGGGCTTCGAGTCACCGAGGAGCAGCGCGGGATCGCGGGCAAGCCGCGACAGAAATATGCGCTCACTTGAGTGTGCCGCCCGCATCGCGCAGATTCCGGCTCTCGCAGCTGGAGAGTGCGCGTGAGCCACCTAATCAACAACATTGCCAATTTAGGACGCAAGATCAACAAGTACGACCCGGTAGATCGGGCCGTGCAGAATTTCGTACTGGGGAGGCCCGCTCCGGGCACAAACTATTACGGCGAGGCGGGGCCGGTCCAGACGCAGGGTGTTCCTCAGATCGATGAGGCCGCGCGCAACCGTCAGCAGCTCGATCGGATCAAGCGCCGGCGCGGCGTGCTCGCCAACTTGTACGGCGGACAGAGCAACAGCGCGCCGGCTATCGCCACCCCTCAGCTGCTCGGCTCGTGAGCGATGATGCCGATAGCCTGATCAAGGCGCAGGCCACGCTTGCCACGAAGCGCAGCAATTTCGAGAACTGGTGGCAGCAGATCGCGCTCCGAGTGATGCCCGCAGAGGCTCAGTTCACCGTCGTCACAGATGAAGGGCAGCGCCGGAGCGAACGGGTGTTCTCGGGCAAGGCGGTCATTGCCAACGAGCGCTTCGCTGCGGTGCTGGATGAGCTCTTGACGCCGCGCTCCCAGTTCTGGCACAGCCTGGCTCCTGAGGATGAGGATCTGGCCGACTCCCAGGAGACGAAGATCTATCTGGAGCGTTTAAATAAGCTCCTCTTCACCACGCGCTACCGACCGAGGGCGAACTTCGCCAGCCAGAAGCACCAGGGCTATATGTCGGTCGGGGCGTTCGGCAATTCGGCCATGTACATCGATGAGAAGGTCGGGGAGGGGATTCGATACCGCAACACGCCGCTGCGCGAGCTCTTCTGGGCCGAGAACCACCAGGGCCAGATCGATACGCTCTACCGGCGCTTTGACCTTCAGGCGCGTCAGGCCGCACAGCGCGCGAAGGAGGAGGGCTGGCAGCTCCCGGCGAAGATAGCGCAGGCGGCCACCGACAAGCCTTTCGATACCTTCGAGTTCCTGCACTGCGTACACCCCAACGCCGAGCGGGCCTACGGCAAGGCCGGCGCGAAGGGGATGCCGTGGAGTTCTCACTACATCGCGCTTCAGGATCGGCAGATCGTCTCGGTCGGGGGGTACAACTCCTGGCCCTACGCGATCGGGCGCTATGTGATCGCCGCCAACGAGACCTACGGGCGAGGTCCGGCGGCCGGGTGCTGGGGGGCGATCCTCACGCTGAACGAGGAAAAGAAAACTATTCTTCGGGCCGGGCAGAAGGAGGTCGACCCGCCATTGCTCTTGGGTGAGGACGGGGCGCTTGAGCCTTTCAACACGCGCCCCGGGGCCCTCAATCACGGCATGATGAGCGAGGATGGGACGCGGCTCGTGGAGGTCTTGCACACCGGGGCGAATATCCCGCTGGGCCTCGAACTCATGACGCTTGAGAACGATGAGATCGACGATGCGTTCCTGGTCAAGATTTTCCAGATCCTCGCCGAGCACCCGCAAATGACCGCCACTCAGGTGCTGGAGATTGCGCAGCAGAAGGCCACGCTCCTCGCGCCCATGATGGGCCGGCAGCAGTCCGAGGACTTGGGCCCGTTGATCGAGCGGGAGATCGATTTGCTGGCGCGCGACTCACGCTACCCGTGGATCAGCCAGGACATGCCTGATGAGCTGAGAGAGGCTGGCGGGCGCTTCAAGATCGAATACCGCTCGCCCCTGGCGCGTGCCATGCGAGCGCAGGACGGTGTTGCCATCCAGCGCACGCTCGAAGTGCTGCCCGAGGCGCTCCAGGTCGATCCGAACTGCGCCTTCGTGATCGATGTGCCTGGCTCGCTCCGGGAGCTTGCGGAGATCAACGGCGTGCCGGCCAAACTGGTGCGCGATGTGAAGATGGTCGCGCAGCTCTCCGCTCAGAAGCAGCAGGCGGATCAGCTGGCACAGGTTGCCGCGGCCGCCCCGGGGATGAGTACCGCAGCGCTCAATGCGGCCAAGGCTGAGCAGCTTCGTGCGGGTGCATGAACACATTCCTGCAGTTCATCCACCGCAAGAGGCTTGCCTACCAGCGCGTGTTCCTCGGGCCCGATGGGAGACCCAACCCCGAGGCAATCGTGGTACTGGCGGACTTGAAACGCGTCGCAGGGATCAACCGGGGCGGCATCGTCGTCAGTCCCATCAGCCGCATGGTCGACAGCCACGCGAGCGTGTACCGGGCGGGGCAGCGGGATATGTTTTTGCGGATCATGAAATTTCTGGACCTCGAAGAGGCCGACAACATGGAGAGGGGCAATGACAGAGCAGAGTCAGCAACAGAGTAGCGGTGGCGCTGGAGGCGGCGAGACGTCCTGGTATCCAGAGCCGATGAAGGAATTCGTGACCGGCAAGGGCTGGAAGAGCCCAGCCGAGGCGCTCGACAGTTACGTCAATCTCGAGAAGCTGGTGGGCGCGGAGAAGGCGGGGCGCACGATCGTGCTGCCCAAAGATGAGAAGGACATCGAGGGCACCAAGGTCTTCCGCGCCAAGATGGGCGTGCCCGAAAACGCTGCAGACTACAAGCTCCCCGTGCCCGAGGGGCAGGATCCAAAGCTCGCGGAGTGGGCCTCGGGCGTGTTCCACAGGCTCGGCACGCCAGCCGCCCAGGCTCGAACGTTCGTGGAGGAGTGGAATAAGCACATCGATGGCATCGTCACTGCGACTCAGGCCGAGGAGAGCCGGGTGCAGACCGAGCAGATGAACGGGCTTAAGACCGAGTGGGGCGATAAGTTCGCCGGTAATGCCGAGCTCGCCAAGCGCGCGCTCACGCAGTTTGGGAGCGTCGCGAAGCTCGACAAGGCCAACCTGGACTCGCTCCTGGCTGCCGTGGAAAAGAGCGCGCCAGTGATGAAGCTCTTCGCCGCCGTGGGCTCATCGGTCGCCGAGCACGGATTTGCGGCTGGTGAGAGCGGTGGGACTGGCTTTGCCAACAGCAAGAAGGCCATCGAGGCGCAGATCGATGAACTGCGGCAAAAGCGCCTGGCCAATCAGGTCGATGAGAAGACCTTCCACAACGAAATGCAGCGACTCGGCCCGCTTCTGGATGCGGCCGCTTGACTGTGCCGCTCAAGACGCAAAGGATTCTCATCCGACACTGAACCCTCTCCCTGAAAGGTCCCCGGCCTGCGATTAATCTCAAGGGCCGGTTTTCTGGGGACGAAGGTGGACAAGCAAAGGCTCTTTGCCCCACTGACCGATCGAAAGTGATCCGCTTAAACCTGGGCGTACCAGGCGAGGCTGGCGGCCCCGATAAGGATAAGCCCCACCGAAAACAGCTCCCACCGTGCGCTGCACCAGCGCGGTCGATGTGTTTTCGAGTGAGGACTTACCATGTCCCTGAATATCCCGAACTGGTACGTCAACCAGTACAACCGCAACATCGTCCAGCTCGTGCAGCAGAAGGTAACGCGCTTCCGCTCCGCGGTCGGCACCGGCAACTATGTCGGCCAGCAGGCTTCCCCGGTCGATCAGATCGGTCTGGTGGAAATGCAGGACGTGATCTCGCGCTTCTCCCCGATGGGACGGGTGGATGCGCCGACCGATCGGCGCTGGGTGGCCCCGATTGATGCGGACCTGCCGCAGCTGATCGACACCTTCGACAAGCTCAAGATCCTCACCGACCCGAACGGCATCTACGTCACCAACGCGGTGGCGGCAGCGAACCGCAAATTCGATGATCGAATCGGTGCCGCCTTCTTCGCTGCGGCTCAGACTGGCGTTGCCGGCGCCACTTCCACCGCCTTCGATACGACCAACCAGGTCGTCGGCGTGAGCGTGGGCGGTACGACTTCAGGATTGAATGTCGCCAAGCTCGAGCGCGGCCGGCGCATTTTGCTGTCCAACGAAGTCGCGCTCGAAGATGAGCCGATCTATGTGGGCATCACCGCGATCGATCACGAATCGCTCCTGAACGAGATCCAGGTGATCTCCATGGACTTCAATCGTGAGGTCGCCTACGACAACAACGGGATTATCAAGCAGTGGCGCGGGTTCAACTTCATCCACTCGGAGCGCTCGTGGATCACCACGACCGCCACGGATGACGCGGCCGGCCAGTCCCGCCAGTTGCCGATGTGGGTCAAGAGCGGTATGCACCTTGGCATCTGGAACGACATTGAAACGGCTATCGATGTGCGCGCGGACATTCAGTCTCGCCCGTGGCAGGCCTACACCAAGATGAGCGCGAATGCGACGCGCCTGGAAGAGAAGCGCGTCGTGAAGATTTGGGCCCGCTGAGTTCTAACACAGGAGACTTGCAATGGCTGTCGTTACACTGAAGTCGGGCCCGATCACCCAGCGCGATGCTTCGCCCCGTACCTTCTCCAACGCCTCCGTGGCGCGCACCAACCTCAAAGAGGCGGTCGGCACGATCGAGGCGAACAACGGCGACAACATCGGCTCGAAGTACATCTTCTGCCAGGTGCCCAGCAACGCTCGCATCAGCGCGGTGCGCTACAAGTGCGATGCGATCACCTCCGGCGCCGCAGACATCGGGATCTATCGGACCACGGGCGATGGCGGCGCGGTAGTCAAGGCCGCCGCTTTTGCCTCCGCGGTCTCCATCGCCTCGGCTCTTTCGGTGCCGACCGATGTGACGCACGAGGCGGACCCGACCGACGGCAACGCAGACGATTTCGGTCTCGCCGATGTGGAAAAGCCCCTGTGGCAGGTGCTGAATCTCGCCGCCGATCCGAAGGTGCAGTACGACGTGGCGATGACCCTCACCGCCGCGACCACGGCCGCGGGCACCGTCTCGCTTTCAGTGCAGTACGGCGAGTGATGCGTCGATTCTGGCTGTGGTGTCGCTCAGGAGTAGATGCAATGGCTTCAAGGTTTTACGGTGTGAACGTCGGGGCGATGAATCCAAAGGATGTGACCGAGGCGGCCGCGACCAACACAATGGCCGTCGAACTCGCGATCGATCTGACCAAGTGCACGGACAAATTGCAGGCCGTGCAGCTGATCGAGGCGATCAAGAACTACATCCAGACGACCGAAACGAACCCGATCGCTTAACCCATGCCGATTCGTACCCCCGTCATGGAGTATCAGATCGACGGGAACGTCAACCTGGTGCGCGCAACATGGACGGGATTGCTCAATGGCGACACGGGCGCTCCGGTTGAGATCGGCGACTGGGCGGATCGCACCGTTCAGATCTACGGCACCTTCGGCGCAGGTGGCTCGATCAACCTGGAAGGCAGCCTCGACAAGACCAGCGAATCTCCGACATACGCGATCCTGAGCGACCCACAAGGCAACGCGGTCACGAAGAGCGCCGCGGCGATGGAAGTGTTCGAAGAGGGCCCGCTCCTGATTCGCCCTAATGTCACCGCCGGCGATGGCACCACTGCCTTGACGGTCAAGCTCCTGGCGAGGCGCAACCGATGAGCACCATGAGGGACGCGGCCAACCAGCTCGCCAAGCACCGGCGCCTGGCTCAATCGCTGCTGGAACTGATTGAGGCTGCAGATTCGGCCGCATCCCTGGAGGGGGCGGTTTCAGAGCGTACCGCTGCGCTCGAAGGGCTCAAGCGCGAGGTCGAAGCCGCCGAGCAGCAACTCGTGGGCAAACGTGATGAACTGGAGAAGCTCCGGCTGGATGCCGAGCAGCTGATCCAGAGCGCGCGCCGCGATGCCGCAGACATCATTGCGCAGGCAAAGGAGAAGGCGCGCGATCTATTCGCCGCCACTGAGGCCGAGGCAAATGCCGCCGCAGCGCTTCGAAAACAGCGCATGGCCGATATTTCAGGGCTGGATGCGCAGATCGCTGATGCCAGCAAGCACCTGCTCGAGCTGCAATCGCAGACCACCAGAGCCCAGCGTATCGCCGATGTGCTCAACGCGGCCTAAGCCATGGGCAATCGCTATATCGTCGCCCAGCTCGCCGTCACCCCCACGGCTGGGAACGATGTCTTCAGTCTCATTTCAGCGGCCAACCGGCGCCTGCGCGTGCTCCAGGTCGTCGCTCACGGTAGGGGCGCCACGAGTGCCGCCCAGGGCTTCACCATCGGCCGTGCTGCCGCGGGCACCACCCCAGGCGGCAACATCACGCCGGGCAAGGCGGATCACACCGAGGAGCCGAACGCTGTATTCACGGCGCCCACCACTTACGCTGCTCAGCCCACGCTCGATGCCAATCAGATCCCGATCGGCTTCAACGCGCTGGGGGGGCCCATCGTATGGAATCCTCCAAAGGGCACGTTGCTTGAGGCACGCAATGGGGAAGTGATTTCGCTCCGCGCCGCCTCGGGCATCACCTGGCAGGCTTGCTCTGTAGCGGCACTCGTCGAAGAGGATTGATCGGTGTCCGCCTCGGGCACGGCGATCATCGATTTTGGGGCCGGTGCGCTGGAGGCCTCCATCGCCGTCACCGGCCAGGGCGGCATTCTCTCGAACAGTCTGGTCGAGGCATGGCCCGCGCTCACCGCCACGGCGAACAATCCGGTCGACAGCGCCAAGGAAGAAGAATTTCAGGTGAGCGCCGGGGACATCATTGCCGGCACCGGTTTCACGGTCTACGCCCGCGCCCTGGTTGGCAAGGCCTTTGGGTTGTACAACATGAACTGGGTCTGGAACTGACATGGCCACGCAACTCGTCGACGTCAACGGCAATGCATTCCTGACCGATGTGGTCGCCCAGGGTGTGAACCTGGGCGCCTTGAATGCTGCCAGCACCCTGCAGTTGCGCGGCCAGGCCACCGCCTCAGTCCAGTTGACTTCGATCGGCTCCCTCACGGCCGCTTTCGAGGCCACGGTTGACAATGTGAACTGGTTCGCGGTGGTGGCGATCCCCTTTGGCGGGGGCGCCGGCGTCACGACCACCACGGCAAACGGGCAGTGGACCTGCGATGTGGCCGGGTGCTTTGGCTTCCGGGTCCGAGTCTCGGCGTACACCTCCGGTTCGGTGGTCGCCAGCGTCATCGCTTCTCAGGGTGCGAGTGTCTTCGGCTCAACCTCAGCGACCGGCAACGCGCGCACGGATCTGATCAGCGTCGCGGGCACGGCGCTGGGCACCCCGACGAACTTCGGCACGACCCCTGGTGCAGTGGTCGCTGAGAGTGTCAATTCCTCTGCTTTCATCGGTACGACGGTTGCAGTTGCAGCGTCGGCTGGCATCCAGAAGGTCGGGATCGTCGGCAACGCAGGCTCGGCGGCGATTTTCGATGGCGCCACGGGCGCTGCGGTGCCCGCAGGGGCGCTTGCCGATGGGGCCCGCGCTCAGAATGCGAACCCGACCGCCGTTACCAATGGTCAGTTGGTCAACCTTGCCGCGGACCTGGGCGGGCGCCTCATCGTCACCCTCCACGCCTATCGCACGTTGATCAAGACTCAGGCGCTGGCGTCTGCGGCCACAGCGGAAACGACTTTCATCACCGCAGGCGGGGCGAGCGTCTTTAATGACTTGATCATGCTGATCATTACGACGGCGGCAGCTCTAGCGAGCGCCATCACGATCCGTGATGTGACGGCGGGCGGAACGCCGTGGATCATCAATTACCCCAACCAAGCTGCTGTTCCCAATGCTCCCTTGATCCTGAACTTCAACCCTCCGCTTCAACAGGGCACGGCAAACAGCGCCTGGACGTTTGCTCAAACTGCAGCTAATGCGCTCAACATCACCGCGCAGTACGTCCAGCGCCTAGCTTAAACCATGTCCCTGTTGCTGGCCCTCCTCGGCGGCACACCTCCAGATGATCTCATCGTCGGTGAGTTCGCTGAAGCGCTCGAGGCGCTGCTCAACGAGGAGACTGAAGAATCCTTCCACACCGATCCGATCGCGCTTGAAGCGATCGCGCAGGATGTCATCGCCTTCGTGCTGGCTGAGATCGAGGAGATCGAGCCAGGCGATGAGATCGAGCTTAGCTACACGGTCAGTTTCCAGCCCGATGATGAGCTCACCGTCCCAGGCACCCTGGCCGATGCCGAAGAGGCCGAGGAAGAGCCCGACAACGCGTTCTTTGCCTACCCGGACGACGCGCTCTACATCGCCGATCTCACCATCACGTTCACCCTCGAAGCCGAAGAGGAGGAGGAGACAGCCGAGTCCTTCTGGTTCGGCACGATCGATGAGGCGCTGGCGCCGAGCATCGAATATCTGCCGGCCTTTCAGGATCTCGACGATCACGAGGACGGGGAACGCGAGCGCTTGGCATTCGAAGAGGATCAGGGCGGATGGTTCGAAACAGGCCTTCTCGAGGACGCGCCGCTCTTTGTGCCGGGCACAGACTATTGGTTGATCCGCACGCGCCGGCGCATGCGCCGTTGATAGTGCCGCTCGGATTCGCCAGCCTCGCTCGGCAAACCTGCGTTCCAAGCTCGCTGGAGAACTGAAATGGTTGGAGTCGTCAGAGACACCGTCAACAATCCATCCGGGCAGCGCACTTACCCGATCGCCTGGGCCGATGACAACGCCGTAGGGCTCGTGAAGCCGGATGGAAGCACCACCGGCATCCTTCCTCGAACGATCGATCAGGGCGCGATCCCACTGTATTTGCCGCCTTCGGGCTTCATGGCCAACAACGGCGTGATGGTCATCGGCCAGGCGCCGAGCGGCGCGGCCACGGCGAGCTTCAGTGCTACCAGCGGTGCTGGCGTGACTATGACGATGAGCGCCGCGACACTGCTGGGCACCGCCGCCGATGTCGGCCGCGTGCTCACGATCCTGGACACGACCTACAAGTACGCGGTCATCACCGCGCAGAGCAGCACCACGGTCGCCACCGTCACACTCACTGGAACACTCTCTGGCCTTGGCCCCTTCGCCAACAACACGATCTGGCTGAGTGGCTCTCCACCTGCCACCGCGAACACCTCGGGCTTCTCTGTCCCCTTCGATAATGCATTCGCCAATTGCTACCTGTACCTGCCCGCCGGAGCGCTCTTTGCAGGCTCTCTGGCTGGTCAGTATCTGGGCCAGATGTCGAGCACGACGCTCATCCAGTTCTACAACAACACCTACACCTCGGGCTCCCCGAGTGTCCCTCCGACTCTCGTGCCTTTCGTATGCACGGGCCCGGGTGCTTTCACGCAGACCACGGCCGCATTGCTTTCGATGTTCACCTCGCCCGTGCCTGCAAACGCCATGGGCCCACGCGGCTCGGTGAAGATCACCGCGCTGTACCAGAACAATAACAGCGCTGGCGCCAAGACCTTCACGACCAAGTTTGGTGGCACTCAGACCTTGAGCACCTCGGCCACCGCGAACCAGAGCACCAGCACGGTGCGCGAGATTTACAACAGCGGAGCATCGAACGTGCAGACCACCGCCGCCAATGGCCTCACGGGCACGGGCGTCGCTGCGGGCGCTACTCAACATCTTGCGAAGGACACGGCGCTCGCCCAGGACATCGCCGGCCAGGTGCAGCTCGCCACGGCGACGGACTGGGTGGGTGTCGATTTCTTCAGGACGGAACTTTTCCCATTGTTCTAACGCCAAGCTGCAAAGGGCGCGCCCATGAGCACATCTGACGTAGCGATCTGCAACCGCGCCCTTCACAAGCTCGGAGCTGGGACGATCACGTCCTTGAGCGAAAACAAGGAAAAAGCTCGGGTGATGAACGTCGCCTTCGAGCCAGTGCGTCGAGCCGAGCTCCGGCGCCATCGCTGGCGCTTTTCCATCAAGCGCGCGAGCCTTGCTGCACTCGCCGCCGCGCCCGATTCGGATTACAGCTTTCAATACCAGCTGCCCAACGATTTCCTGCGCCTCATCGAAGGCGGGGCGCTCACCAACATGGCCGACCTCACCGATTTTAGGGCGAGTTCGACCGCGCTTTACTCGGTGGAGGGCGGCAAGATCCTCACCAACATCGGCGCGCCCCTGCCGATCCGCTACATCGCCGACATCACGGACGCTTCGCTCTTCGATTCGTGTTTCGTGGAATCCTTCGCCGCTCGCCTCGCCCTTGAGTCCGTGGAGCGCATCACGGAATCGACCACCAAGCGGGCTGATCTAGCGCAGGACTACCGGACATCAATCCGCGAGGCGACGCGCGCCAACGCGCTTGAAGTGGCTGCGGAATCCAGCGCCGATTCCGAGTGGGTCACCGCGCGCGCCCAATGAAAGCCTCCCCAGCTATCACGCATCTCAATGCCGGGGAATTCTCCCCGAGCATGTCGGGTCGGTCGGATCTGGCCAAATACGCCAACGCCTGCAAGCTGCTCGAGAACTTCCTGCCCCTCATTCAAGGGCCCATCCGCCGGCGTGGCGGGACGCATTACGTGACGGAGGTGAAGGCGAACGCGAATCGCACCTGGCTCGTGCGCTTCGAGTATTCGGCGACCCAAGCATGGCAGGTTGAGTTCGGCGATCTGTACGTGCGCTTCTACACCAATCACGGCCAGGTCATCGTCTCAGGAGTTGCCGCCTATTCGGGCGCTACAGCCTACGTGCTCGGTGATCTGGTCGTGCAGGCTGGCGTGAACTACTACTGTATTTTGGCCACCACCGGCAACGCCCCGCCGAACGTGACTTATTGGTATCCGCTGACCGGTGTGATCTACGAGGTGCCTTCCCCCTACGCGGTGGCGGACCTGAGCAATACCGATGGGACGTTTGCCCTCAACATCGTGCAATCGGGCGATGTGCTCTATATCGCCAATCAGAAGCGCACCTACGCCCCCCGGAAGCTCACGCGCTTCGGGAACACGAACTGGCAATTTTCCACCTATCAGCCCAACCAAGGGCCGTTCCTCGAACTCAACAGCGGCCCGATCACGATCTACGCCTCGGCTCAGACCGGCTCAGTCACGCTCACCGCTTCAGCCGCGCTCTTTGCCGCAACCGATGTCGGTCGATTGGTTCGGCTTGAGGTCGAGAACATCGTCGTCAAGCCCTGGGAGACCAACAAGGCTTATGTCGCCAATGACCTGGCCAAGTTCAACGGCGTCACCTACAAGGCCACGAACAACGCGACTTCGGGCACCGCTCCCCCGGTGCATGAGCACGGCACGGCTTACGATGGCTTGACGGGCGTGAACTGGCAATTCCAGGACTCCGGTTATGGCATCGCTCGGATCACGGCCTTCAGCTCCTCGACCTCTGTCACCGCGAGCGTGGTCAACGATCCGATCAACGGCTTGGTGCAATTCCCGTTTCACGTGGTCACCGTCACCTATCTCACGAGCCGTTGGCAACTCGGGGCTTGGTCGGCAACGATCGAATACCCAGCGACCGTGACCTTCTTCGGAGATCGACTGTGGTGGGGTGGAAGGCAGCGCATTTGGGGCTCTGTCCCAAACGACTTCGAGAACATGGCCGGCGATTTCTTCGGGCTCACTGGGTTCGACAATGCGATCTGGTGGCAACTGCAGGCCGAGGACGTGAACGACATCCTGTGGATGAGCGGGGACGTGAGATTGATCATCGGCACGCCTGGCGGGGAGTTCATCGGGACGGAGATCACCACCACCGATCCGCTCGGACCCTCGAACTTCAAGACCGTGCGCCAAAGCAAGCATCGGACCCGCGCCGTGCAGCCCGTGGCGATCGGCTCGAACCTGGTGTACGTCCAGCGCGCCGGTAGAAAGCTCCTCTCGATGGCCTACGATCTGGCGCGCGATAATTTCGCCTCCACCGATCTGGCAGTCCTTGCCGAGCGCCTCACGCGTTCGGGCATCATCGCGATGGCCTACCAGGCCGAGCCCTATTCGATCATCTGGTGCGTGCTGACGAGCGGGGCACTGCGCGGGTTTACCTATGATGCTGATCAGGACGTGTCGGGCTGGCACCGCGAGCCGATCGGAGGCAGCGGAATCGTGGAATCGGTCTCCTGCATCCCAGCGCCCGACGGTCAAGGCGATGAACTCTGGCTGATCGTTCGGCGCACGATCAACGGAGCGAGCAAGCGCTACGTCGAATACATGGCCCGGCCCTGGGAAGGCGCGGACAATGACGGTTCGGCGGGCGATGATCAGGTCGATGCCTTCTACGTGGACGCGGGCGTGACCTACGATGGGGCGCCGGCCACCGTGATCAGCGGGCTCTCGCACCTCGAAGGGCAAGTCGTGCAGATTCTCGCCGATGGCGCCACGCACCCGAATCGCACCGTCTCGGGCGGCGCGATCACACTCGATGGGGCTGCGAGCGTGGTGCAGGTCGGACTTGCTTGCCCGGCGCGCATGGTCACCGCCGATCTGGAAGCTGCCGCGAACGCTGCTGGCACCAGCCAGGGCAAGCCCGCGAGAATCTATCGGGCCGCGGTGCGCTTCATCGATACCTTGGGCGGCAAGATCGGCAAGCCCGAGGAGGATCTGAGTGAGCCCAGCACGCTCGATGAGATTGACTTCCGCGTGCCCGATGATCCGATGAATCTCGCCCCGCCGATCCTCACCGGAATCATCGACGTGGTGTTCCCCGGGGACTGGGAGCTCGAAAAGAGAGTTGAGGTGCTGGCCGACACGCCGCTCCCGATGACCATTGCGGCCATTTTCCCGAGGCTTCACGTCAATGATCGTTGAACGCTTTAAGCCTGAGCACGCGCGACAGATCGAGCTACAGTCCGCCCAGAGCGATGCGGCTTTAGTGGATATGCCCTATCTGGAGATTCTCCACAGCGGCGGGCCTGCCGCCACCATGAAGGACGAGCAGGGCCGGGTGTTGTGTTGTGCAGGGCTCTTGGAACTGCCCCATGTCTCGCACCTGTGGTGCTTTCTCTCGCGCCACTCTGGCCCCCACATGCTGGCGATCTACCGTGGCGCACAGCGTCTTATCAGCATTGCCCGCTCGCCCGTGATAGCCACTTCGGTGTGCGGGTTCGAGCCCGGCTGCAGGCTCCTTCTGATGCTGGGGTTTCAATGGTGCCAAAAACTCCCTGGCATGGGCTTCTCGGGCGAAGATCACGACTTCTACGTGAGGCAATGACATGGCTTGGTTTGCACTTCTTGCTCCCTATTTATCAGCCGGCGCCGGAGCGATCGGCGCCGTGGGTACCGCGCAAGGGGGCGCTGAGAATGCCGGTTTATTGCGCGATCAGGCGGCAACAACTCTCTCTCAAGGCTATGCCGATGAGGCGACTCAGCGCCGCGAGGCGACGCTCCTGCTCGGCAAGCAGGCCGCCGCTGCTGCTCAAGCTGGCGGCGGATATGGGGGCACGACCGCCCTTTACATGAAGGGATCGGCTGCGGCCGCCGAGATCGATGCGCTGAACATTCGCTATAGGTCGGTGATGCGATCAAGAGGATTGCTCGCCGAAGGCGATGCGACACAGAGGGGCAGTCAGTTGCTCGCGGGTGGTCAGTTGCTCTCTGCGGTCGGATCTTTCGCCAGCGCCCGCGCCAGCGCGAAAACTTAAGGAAAGCGTGTGCCTGAGATTCCACTCTACGAACAACAAACCCGGCTCGGCGGGTCCGATCTTGGGCCGGGTCCGAGTGATTGGAATATCCGCGGGCCAGAAGGATTCGCTGCCGGTCTGTCCGATCTTGGCGGGAGCCTCACCCGGATTCAGGATGAACAGGCCGCGGTCGCGGCGAACGATGAGCTGCAGCAGGCTCGAAAGCACTGGGCTGAGCAATTCGTCGCACAGCGCGATGCCGCTCAGCCCGGCGCGCCCAATTTCACGCCCGATCTGTTGAAGCAATTCGATGAGGACACGGCCGATCGATTGAAGCGCGCGCAGACCCAGAAGGCGAGAAATTATCTCAAGAGCCAGTTGAACGAAGTGCGTCTGGGCCTGTACCAGGACGCTGTGACCTTCGAGGGCCATGCCCAGGTCCAGGATAAGAACGCGAAGCTCAGCACCGGATTGGATGCGGCGAGAACGGCCGCTGAATTCCGCCCCGGGGATTTCCCGACCCTCTATGGCGAGCAACACAAGGCGATCAGCGAGTCGGGTTTGTCTTCGGAATTGAAGCAGGCCCACGAAATCACAGCGCACGCCACCCTTGCCGATGCGGCCGTGCGCGGCATGATCCGATCTGACCCGACCGAAGCGCTTACCGAACTGAATAACGAAAAGAGCACTAATCCGGCCGTCAACGCGCTCGATTTCAAGGATCGGGAGGCGCTACGCAATGAAGCGGAGGCCGAGATTCGCCGGCGCGAAACAGAAGCCAGGCAGGGACAGGCCGAGGCTTGGGGGGCGATGTCCTCTCGGATCGCTGACACGAGCGCGGCCTATCAGCGTGGGCTCCCCGTGCCCAACGCTCCGAACTACAACGAGATCGCCGCAGTGGCACCAGACCGGAAGGATGTCGATCGGATCTGGCTGAACCTCCAGCGCGATCAGCAGATGGGCTCGCAGATCCGCCAGTTCAACCAGATGACACCCGAGCAGATCGCCGCCTCTCGCAAAGGGTACGCCGTGACGCAGGGCGGGTTCGGAGCCGCCGAACAGCTGCAACGGCAGGATGTGATGGATCAGGCGGCGAGGGCGTCGATAGAAACGCGAGTGAAAGACCCGGCCGGCTTTGCCGTGGAGAATGGCCTGGGCTGGCATCCGCTCAATTTCCAGGATCAGAACGCTTTCACGCAGGAAATCCGCACCCGCGCCAACACCCAAGGACTCGTCAGCCAAAGGGTCGGCATAGCAACTCCGCTTCTGTCCAAGGATGAAACCTCGATGCTCGTGAGCGGCATGGAGAAAATGAAGCCCGAAGAGGCGATGAGCCTGTACACCGGCCTTGCACTCGCCGCCGGGTCCGATCAGGCCTATTCCTCGATGATGCAGCAGATCAACCCTGACTCTCCCGTGCGGGCCCTGGTGGGCCTTCGCGCGCT
>Ga0193712_1000023_pt1 | contig 24729 bp, 53 predicted proteins | sample H3a1metaG_FD_143053 | JGI IMG/M metagenome (GOLD analysis project Ga0193712, IMG submission 143053) | Soil microbial communities from a riparian zone of the East river system, Colorado, United States - H3a1 | ecosystem: Environmental > Terrestrial > Soil > Riparian zone | place: USA: East River... | reverse complement strand
TCTCAGCCCCTCACGCGACCCCCTGACTTATATCAGCCCTTGGGATTAGGGATTCTTGCATTCAAGAGCATGAAAATGAGGAATTTCTCACTAAATGCAGCTATTCCACACTCATGCAATGTAGTTTCTAGTTCTTCAAGCACAGCAGTATATCCGTCGAATTCTGCTATCTCATTTACACTTACTGAAGCCATTATATTTCCAATGGTTTCGCCTGATTCTCTAAAGCGTTTGGCTATACCGAATCCATGAGCCATCCACTTTTGCTTACGTTTATTCCTCTCTTCTTGATCTATCATTTAGGTGGTATCTTGTTTCTTTCTGTTTCTATATTCCACATGGCATGATTTAAATTTGTAAACGGGCCATATGGAATACTATTAATTGTTACAAAAATTGCGGCCCCCCAAGCCTCGTATGAATTGAATTCAAAAAATGCACCTGCTTTAATTTGAATATCACATTCTTTTTCAGATACTGTAGTTCCGCCTAGTTTTGCAAAGCGATTTATAAATTGTTCAAAGGTTATCTGATCTTTCCAAACTCCACCATAGTCATACTGGTATCTTCCACAAAACCTACAATGTCGATAATGATATTTTAAATTAAGTTGCCAATATTTACATTCGTGTCTACTTGTCATCTTTGTGTTCCGGTAGTTGCCTTAGAGAAGTAGTTAATTGCTTAGGTGTTGGCGTTATATTTCTTTGTGGTCTAACCGTAGCGCCAACCCATGCATCGCCATACGCCAGCATCTTAATTGTGATTTCATCAGGGCCGTGTGGAATGAATCTATCACGCGCAAAGAAATAGTCCATTGGTCTATTTATATCAATTGAGGTAACGTAGACTCCATCTATATCAGTAGATACAACATTGCCCTCGCTATCTTCGAATTCTATAGTTAACTTTTTAATGTAACTCATTTGTGTTCTGGTAACTGCTTAGGTGGTGGTAACTGTAGAGATTTAGGAGTTAGATTTCTAATCTCTTCCTCTACTGCGTATTTCGTACGGTTAGGCCAATTGATACCAAAAGTCTGAAATACAATCGTTACTTCTTGGGGGCCGACGGTTTTAATAAATTGACCTTTAGGAACGCCGGGGCCATCAGTCATCTCCATAGGAGTAGTTACGCTCATTTCTCTTATTTGTAATCCCGGCACTTCAAAGATTACTCCATCCTCAGTTTCCAAAGTTAATCTTTTAAATCTAATAGGCTTTGCGTGGGGATTGTAATTTTGAATACTAGACTTGTTCGTACTTGCTGTTTTCTTCATATGCTCCCTTGGGCGGATCGAGTGCATTCCATAATGCAACTATTGTTCCGGTGTAAATAATTTGATGTATGGGACACCATAAGACAAGTCCTTGAACACTACAGTTTGACCCACATTTGGGACATATTTTTAAGAGAAGAAACGCCGCTTCTAATCGCTTCATGGATTTCCAACTACCGTATCTGAATGAATTTCAGTATTTGATTTCATTCCAGTTACGCCAGTCAAGGGGTCTACAACCCACTCCCGAGTCAATACATGCTCGACTGTTTTCTGGAAGATAGTTTCCATATCCCATCCTCGCAAAGTACAAACATGCATTAGATATACCATGATATCTCCAACTGAATCTTTGGCACCAGCTTCGTGTTCCTCGTAAGTTCCGCGAATCTTTTGTTTCTGCTTTAAGAGATAGTGATTTAATTCACCTACTTCTTCCACGACTCCCATGAGAACATCTTGCCAAGTTTCGTTAGGAAAGTTTTTCTCTGACCATTCTTTGTGTCGTGCTTGATACGAACTTAATGTTGGCATTAGTATGTCCTCGTTTTTGAAGTTTGTTTTTCTGGTACGTGAAATTGCTCTAAATCGCGGGTCGCCATTTTCTCGCATTCGGCACATTCCGTTTCAAGGAGAAATGTATTAGTTTGTAATTGTTGAGAGGTCGCTATTTTAGTATGTCCACACTCAAGTAAAACTTCCCAATCAATCGTACCTGTACCGCCTATTCCTAATGTATAGGATTGAATTTTACGGATGACTTCTACCTTAATCATTAAAAGAATCTCTCTACAAATTCTAGTTTAATTAAATTCTCTTCAGTTAATCGATAAGTTTCGTTAGGTAAAATATGATCTGCACAGAACTTAAAAAATGAAGCTCTTTGAGCATGACTTCTATATTGATTATGCAAGCCAGTATCTGCATTAACAGTTTGTCCCAAACCGGCATTCGGTTCGTCGCTCATTAATTTTGTAACACCTTCTAATTGCCGTCCATAAGACTCAGCCTTTCCCTTGTGGTAGTCAGCTTTAATCTGGAGATGATTCTTAAGTTCATCTGAAGAAACATCAAGTTGAAATCCAGTAATCATATCTTTCTTCTCCTATCTGTAAACGTGAAATTCTTACGACGTTCCATACCGGGGCTGTCATACTTTCGTCTATCGCTTATTGTTTTACTTCTACGATCAGGAAGTCGTCCGGTTCCATTGCAAAAATAACAGGACATTTTAGGAAAACCTATTAGGGTTTCTCCAGTTCCCTTACATTCAGGACAGGAGTAGTCATTCATTCTCACATCTCTTTCTTTAATTGTTAATTGCGCCCTTGCGAATTCCTCTGCTAGAAAAAGAAGAAGTCCAGTATCCGATGCCTTATCGTTACTTCCGGTCGCAAACCAAAACGAATCATTTACTTGAACGCGGGTTTCATGGTGGCCGTTTGCTAATTTCTTACGAAAAATTTGAACTCTCATTGTTCTTCTTCACTCCAATGTGGATGCATCAGAAGCCAAATCCACACAGCAATACAATAAAGGAAGAATATCACAACTGCAAGATACTCTTATTCTTTTTCTTTTCTAGTTCTTTGAGACTTTTCATTGAATCATCAAAGTGTTCATTGGCATAAGTGATTGCTTCTTTCCACGTTTTGCAACCAGCATCCTTTGCTTCTTTAAGGTGCATACGAGTAGTCGAAGCATCGCCAAATGGAAATGGAGTTGCTGAAAAAAGAAAGTTTCCATATTCCTTATCTGGACAATCTGGAAAATAATCCTCGACTGCCTTAACGCATCCTTTACACATACCTTTTTTCCCTTATTTTTTCATCTATACGAATAAATACGGCTGTACTTCCGACTTGTATAGCCCACTTACCATCGGTAATTTCCAATTTTAATCCTCGACCTGATACGTCTAAGATTTCTATTGGAAGTTTAGGGTCAGCTATTCTAAGACGTTCAAGAAGTTCTTGAACAATCATTATATTAACTTCTTTGGTTGCATCATTTTAAGCATTTCTTCTGTCGTGAATTTCTTCTTAGGTTGGGGATCGGAAACTACTTCTATTTCCAGTATCTCTGCAACAGTTTCAAATACAGGAACTTGTGAATTATCGGGAATTGCAATTATCTTTTCTTCTGGTTTCTTTATAGCAGCAAGCATTGCAGCGATAGCTTCTGCCCCCGTTAATTTCTTTTCTGGTTCTTTATTCTTGGGTTTGAGAGCGGCCATGATATCATTAATATCTGCTGCCGCCGCATCTGCAACTGCCGTTTCTAAATCTTCGTGTCTGCGATATGGACGACCCTTCTTTTCTGTTATTCCACGAGTTTCCATAGGTGGTGGTTGATATTGAACGGCTGGCCTCCATCCTTTATTTTGTTCTAATGGAACAACAGTCCAATCTTGTTTAAGAACAACTAATTCAGGAAATGCCGAAATAACAGGACTAATGATTGTGTCGTATTCGTCTAATTCAAGATCAGTCTTGGCGATAATTCCAAGTCCCATTGCTTCAAACGCTGACACGATTGCTGCGGTACTTATGGCATTTCCAATCTTTGATCTAACTGAAGCTTCTATGGAAGCATTGGTAAATTTCAGTAATTGATCTTGCCATCCATAATGTCGTTGAATACACGCTGCTCGGGCCTTTCCGTTAACTGAAACAAATTCAGTAACAGATACCGCTCTACGTGCAGTTACGATTGCGTCAAGTTGTTCTCGGTTTAGATGTTTTATTTTCTCAGTTATTTCCAAGTTTCTCTCCTACTTAGTTGCATCAATACAAAACATACACTTATCTAAATGCCACCAAAATTGATTTTCTAGATCGTCATGGTGTGGACTTGCTGTGTGACGTTCGTAATATTCTCCTATCTCTATAGGACGACGACAACTATCACAATAACGAACAATACGACTTACCTGCGTCTTAATCCATATCATTTATGAAACTCTTTGTAGTCTGCGGGAAATGCGCCTTGATGAATCATTGGATATGGCGCTCTCGTCCATGCATATCCGTGAACATACTGATGGTCGATACAAACCTTAGTCTTTAAAACGCAGCGTCGCCGCGTTCTCTTTGTATGATCTGTGTATGAGTTGATGTGAATTTCAATTGTCTTGGTTGCTTTGTTAGGGCATTCCAATATAGGGCAATTCATTTTATGAAGTCAAGGAATACTGGAAGTTCCCAAAACATAAGATGACTTCCATCTGACTGATGTAATCGAACTGGAATTCTAAGTTCCAATGCTTTCTTGACCATATCAAGGGTTCCTTTACTTTCCTTGATGTGATCGTGGAACGCCAGAACTATATCGATCTTGTTTTCTTTCAACATAAGAGAGTTACGAATCGGACCTGCGCCCTTCTTGTATTTATTCCAATTAGCGGGATAGGTACGAACTCCCATTCCTAATTTGTGTGCTGCAAATCCAGCATGTGTATCCGCACCCTTCGCTGCACCGTGAACGACTGTGATATTCCGTGTGCTTTTCGCGGGAGAAGTTTTTACAAAATCATCCCATGCTTTTGCTAAGGCTTCGTAAACTACTGAATATTCAATCCAGAATCTATCGCCTGTTACTAAGATATTATACATCAGAAATTAGTTGGTGGATCAACAATTGCGCCCAACGTCATCTGTGCCGCTTCTAATCTTACGGTTAACGGCGAATATCTGGGAGTTGTGGATAGGTGCATTTCCGCATTCATTTCATCTCTCTTTACGAGAAATCTAACCGCGCAATCAACTGCATCCTTAACTTTCTGAAGTTCTCTTATCTCATTTTCGTCTAACATTTAATCTTTTCCTTTTAATGCTTTAAGTGCCTGTTGGCCTTTGTAATCTAAAATGAAGTTATAGAAGCCTTTATCCTCTATTTCCACAACTGCTTCAAACATCTGTTGATCTGATTGACAATAGTTCTCAAATCCGTACCAGATATCTTCTCCATAGAAACCTAGGTTAGATAAATGATTAAGGAAACCCAATGCGGATGCACGATTGTATGACCTCATAACGATTCTAGAGAGCAATGCTGAAGTTTTAGCGTGTCCTAGTGTGCGTTTCTGAATTGCTACTATTAAAGAGTCATTCCAATCAAACGTCTTGTATTTCGACTTTGATTGTGATTTATGTTGAGTCAATTTTAGGACGAAGTCCCATTGCCTTTAGAAGTTCCTCGTTTCTTTTTTCAGTTTGTTGAGTTCTCCAAAGACCCATACATTTTTTATCACAAAAATTATGTTCCATTTTAGTTAAGGAAGGATATGCTCTTCTTTCTTTTCCACAATAGTCGCAATTAATAGTGTGATAAAGTTGCGATCCTAATTTTCTATAACAAACAATTTCGGTTCTTGGAAAAACTGCGGCCCTTCTAACTGTTGCAATTAATTCTACTACCTGTGCGTCATCCTTCCAAACAACTCCATTGCAGGCATCAAACACAAGTTTAACCATATTATCTACATCGCGTCGTTGGTAAGTTTTAGAAAAGAATCGAAGCCACATTCCAAAAATAGTTTTATCATCAGGAGCGTCTTTATAGACTTCTACTATTTGGTCTGCAATATATCCTTCAGCCTCTACTGATTTTTTAGGCGTGTAATATCTTCCCCCGCGATTAGGGGCAAATCTTGGACGTTGTTTTGAAACTGGATCGCCATCAATTAATATTTCAAAAATAATTAATTCAGGCGTGGGACGAACTGGAAACTCTTCTCCATAATCTTCAATATTTTCATCTGACTCAATTTCTTCACTCACGGCCATGAAGGTTTTGGACCTGATCCCGTATAGGTTTTCAAATATCCAAGAATTACCATATCATTAATCAATTCATGATTATCTACAGACGATACTACATAATCCAGTAAGTATCTTCCGTATTTCTCGGCGTGATCTTTAAAAGTTTGGATGTGATACGGCCCACCATGAGCGCCAAACCATAGGATAACTGCGGCCTTTGCTTTTTCACCAAGCTTATCTGGTCGTCCTAATTCGGGCGCATCGTATCCATTGAATCTAAATGACTGTGGAGTGTTACCAACTTTCGGAGTTAAGAAATGAATACTGAAACCTAAATCAATATCTAGTGTAATAGTATCGCCATCATGAACCGCTACCAATGTAGCTTCATACTCGTACATTATATTGTTACCTTACTATTTATTCTTTCACTTACTTCATTAAATTTACGACGAATTCCATCTTCTAAATTTGCCCCCATACGAGTGCAAAGAAGATCAGCATAGATAACTGCATCTGCTAGTTCGTCCACTACTTCATCAATCGTGGGGGCATCCATAGCGTATTGAAGTCCATCAGTAGTTTTGCGGCGTCGCTTCTTGATTAGATTTAACGCTTCTCCACATTCACCACCGAACGCTGTAGCCCAATCAGTTTCAGACCAATCATCTATTGGGTGAAAATCTCTCTCACACCTTAAACCATTCTTTAATCGTAACTGTTCAAAAGTTAGCATTACTCGCCTATCTTTTCAACACTAAATGCATTGACTTGTGAATTAAGGAATGTTTTGTTTTCTTTTGTAGTGAACTCTTGACCTGACAATCGACCTACTACAATAACGAGCGTACCCTTTCCCATATTTTGTGCTACGAATCCAGCCACGCCATCATCGCCTTCACCCTTTCCAAAACAAACAATTTTATGTTTGTCATTTGGGCGATTGGGACTACCAGTTGTTTCAAGAACAAACTCCGTAATAGCCAGCCCATTGGTTGAATATTTCATTGAGGGATCGTTTGAAATTTTACCCATTAATGCCACTTGATTTAAACTCATGCAACCTCTTCCCTTTTTAACCAAGATTCAATTCGAATTCTTGCATTGTTAACTTTTTTACGGAGCATATTTATTTCGTATTGGGGCTTACATTCTTCGATAGATTTTTCAAATTTATCTAGAAGTTCAAGATACTTAGTGTAATACTCAATACGTTCACTAGCTAGATGTACCTTTGTCTTTTCTTTAGTCAATTCTTCATATACTTCTGATAGCTGAAAAGTCATCAGGAGTCCTCCCATCATTTTCTAGTTGTCTTATCATTGTTTTGATTATTTCAATAGGCGACCAGTCTCCTGATTCCCAAAATCGATCTTGCCAATTGGTAGCGACGACAAATCTTTCAACTGCACCCCACTCAACTATTCGCCTTAATTTAATATCAATATGAACGTCCATGTGATCGCCGCCACATAACATAATTGTTATCGGATACCACGATGCCCACGGTTCCGAAATTATATGTGATCTTCCAAAGGGATGATGCCAAGTTAAAGTTTCTCCATATGTAGGATGTAACTCACAACTTCCATTAGCCCTCTTGACTGCTATCGCTCTTTGCGTTTTTCGCCAAGACTTCCACCGGGTCGTATTTGGCCCATCCGTTCTTATTTTCTGAAATCGCAATTGATTCTGTAAAATAGTCGCTGCTTGTATCTTCTTCTGTTTCGATTCCTTTGTCATGTGTTTTACGAGAGTTTAACCTTCCTTTTTCCCGAGACTTGTGAAGTGCGTCCAGTATCGGAGAAGGACGCGCCCTTAACTTATCTGGATCAACATTAATTAAATCGTGACGAACTACCTTTCTTAAATCTTCTCCGATTATCTGTAGAACTACCGTGTTATCCAATACTGCATACACAACAACCGGAACCCTCCCAAGCAACGCATTAAATGGCGTTGATATAACGTATTCGGTTGTTAGAATCTCGGAAAGGATTATATGCATCACACCCGATTCTTCTTTCTACTCTGCTTCGCCATTGCATTTTTAACCTTGCGCTTTAGCTTCAGCTTTGTTTCCCATCCGATTTTCCTACGCTTCTTTGGATCTTTAGGTGGATGAATATTCTTAACGATCTTCTTTGGAATATGGATCGATTCATCATTACGCCTCTTACCACAAGTTTCCTCACGCGGAAATGAGTATGTCGAATGCATACAATTATCTGAACCGGGCGAACCTTCAAAAACATGCTTACGCATCACTCTATCCAAAATATTGCCATATATTTTTTATTGCCACCCTGAATAAAGACTTCAATTTCCTTTCCCTGAAGTTCTCGCGCATCCAACCAACTCTGAAGTGTCTGAAGTTGCAGGACGCCATTTGGAGGATTTGAAACTAATTCTCCATGCAAATCTCCATTACACCCACGACTACAAATATGCTGAGACTTAAGCATCTTGAATCTTCACGCCGGGAAATGCTTTGTCAAATGGAACTTCACGGACACTACATGATGTATGAAATGCAATTGCCTGTTCCTGTGTTTGTGGAAAAATCCCCTGTCCAAGAATGCTTTGCGAAATCATGTAGTAGTTATTGTTATTTGATCGCATAAGCCACGCCCATCCAAGCATCGTTGAACCCTGCGCAATGCACTTAGAATCCATGCTGGAATATCTTTTACCATCAACTATCTGTGTAGTTTCTGGAACGTCGTGTCTGTGTACGCCTGTATGTGCTGCTTCTAACTCCATCTTTTGTCGCCTTGCTACTCGAATTTTGTGGAAGTTATAGCCTGTAATAAAAAACAAAACTGCTATAAAGAGATAGGTAGTAAACGCAAAGATCGTAGTGATTAACAATTGCATTTCTTTAAAGCCTCATAAAAGATGTTGTATGTTTCTTCTTCCGCTTTCATTAACGCCGGGGTTATGGACATTTTCGATGATGCTGAAGTTGCATTATCCATTGCCTTAGTCCAATCATGAAACAAATCGATTAATTTAGGTTTGGGTTTAGTAGCTCTTGCCATCCATCACTCCCTAGTATTTTTCTTGTTCGGATTGCATCGAGTAAATCTGTTGCAGCGCCGTCTATAGTCTCGTTCTTAACTCCAAATACATCTCCGTCATCATTGACTACCATCGCTTCATATTCGCCATGATGATCCCTAAAGCAGAACCGTCGAATTCCTAAATCTTTAAGTTGATCCATGAGCATTCCAATTGTCATTCTGTTAATTTAACTCTATATTCCGTACCACAATAGCAAATATGGAGTTTATCTTTGTGAACATTCCTTATGCATTCGTGATTGTTTGGCTTATCTGTTTTAAGAACTCTTGGAGTTGTCCATCTAAAGGTACATTGATTAAGTCTGTTCATTACCCATTTCCTCTTTGAAGAACCAGTATCGGCAATTCCTACATTGCTTCTGTCGTTCTCCATTTTTAAGTTTCGCTTGTGCCCATTTATATCTAGCTCTGTAATCTTCAGGGCCAGCCGGAAGATGGTGAGCGCACATTCCCCTTGCTAGATTTGTCATTTAATTGAATTGATATTAGTTTCAAGTTCATCTAACCCATCTTCAAATCTTCCGGTTAGAGAATTTTGTGCTTTATCACCGGGAGATAGATAGCGTTTGTAGTTCCTAGTGTTAATTATCTTCTTGGCGACTTCAACTACTCTTAGGATATTGTCAAATTTATCTGATGGCATAATCGTAATCCTGTCGCCATTGGGTCTAATGCGCCGTTCGGCACCGTACATCGAAATATCGATATCATTTTCCATTTAATGTGTTTCACTCCAAAACATCGTGTACTTCTTTTCAAACTTCAGAGCAACAGTTCCGGTCGGGCCATTGCGCTGTTTTAACACAATTACTTCCGCGTCGTATGGGTTAGCTGATGGGTTGTAGTAGTGATCCCGATAAAGGCCAAGAATCACATCGGCTTCATTTTCAATTCCACCACTCTCTCTAAAGTCAGAGATTAATGGACGGTGATCCTCACGAAATTCTGGCCCACGATTAAGAGAGGAAAGAACAACTACTGCAACGTCTAATTCACGCGCAATTCTTTTTGCTGTCTGTGCGAATCCTGAAACTTCCTGCTCTCGATTACCGGGCTTACCTGAAGATTTCAAGAGTTGCAAATAATCCAAGATGATGCATTCAACTCCGAACTGATACTTCATTTTTCTAGTCTTGGTAATCAAGTCCATCTCACTTAGCGACGAGTCATCATCGACATATATCGGAGCCTGTGACAACGTTATGGAAGCTTCTAGAACCCGCTCCCACTCTTCAGGGCCGATCTGTGCATCCCTTAGTAGGGACGAATCAACACTTGCCAACTGTGACAACATGCGGTTTACCAATGACTGTTTCGACATTTCAAGAGAGAAAATTCCGATGGGTTTTTTCTTCTCCATTCCAAGGTCTAATGCTAAGTTCAACGCGAACGCAGTTTTACCGCTACCGGGTCGTCCTCCGATTACTGTCATTTCACCGGGATAAAGACCGTGGAGAATCTTATCGAGATTACTCCAAGGCCACGACAATTTTTGTGGTTGCGGATTCTGAAGGATCGTAATGTAATCCGTGATCGCATTGTCACCTAGTCTTTCTGCAACCCTTCCGGTCGTACCTGTCAACGCGAAATATTTCTGAAGTGTTTCGTCCAGTAATTCATTAGCGGATAGTCCTTCGTCCATCCGTCGATAAACTATTTCCTTAGCTATATCAATGATCTGTCTTTTTTGAAAACAGTCAAAAATAATGTTTGCATAGTGAACTGCATTCTGTCGGACATATCCTTCAGATTGAAGTTGAACGATTTTTGTTCTTCCACCTATACGCTCTAGCTTTCCTGCCTTTTCAAGTTCAGCCGCAACGGTCACGTTATCAATTGGAATTTGATGGAGATACATTTCAGTTAAGACTGAATAAATCCAATCGTGAGAGCCATTGTAAAAATGGTGGGGGCGAAGAAGTGACGCCACTTCGCCTACCGTTTCAGGAAAGTGAAGCATCGTCCCCAACAGGGCGCGCTCGGCATCCTCATTTGATGGGGGGTGGTTGTTTTCTGGTATCATTTCTCTCATAGATTCATGCAGAACTTAGTCCTTCCCGAAGAAACTCGACCGATAACAGAAGAAGAGGAAGTCGCTTTGGGTTTTCCTTCTCGTCGCGGAATGCTTGATCTAGATGTTTACTCCATTTCAGATGTTGCTGAAAGACTCGATATAACAGAGATGACAGTAAAGGCTCATATCAAATCTGGTCGTTTAAAGGCAATCAAATTTGGTGGAGCAATTGGTTACAAGGTACTTCGACAACACATTTATGAGTGGTTGATAAACATGCAGACCGATCTTCTTGAACAAGATTTAACTCGTCCCGCCACTAGGGGGAGTAAGAATCTCTCCAATGGAAGCAAATGAGGAATCTTTTTTAGGCATCGGGCCTTTGTGATATTGAACCTCTGCCTCCTGAAACTCTGCACGAAAATAGAGAGCGGAATACACGGACTCCGCTCTCCCTAATTTAATCACTCTTTCAATTAAATGAAGCTTTTGTTCTAATGGAAAACTAAATCCAGCTAGATACAAAGCATCCTTAAATTTTATAGACTTTGTAGTCTTTGTGGTGATAAACTTCACCATTGCGAATGCTTGATCTATTTGTACTGGATTAGGTTCCATTGATTTACTTCAGTCCAATCGAAATAAAGGGACTTGCACCACCAGTAACTTGTGGCAAGTGTCCATCCCAACCGTTGACGATAAGCCATTCAATAAGTAGTGGCGACAAACCTTTCTGGCGCAATGCGTTAGCCTTGGCGTCACCCTCAGCCTGTGCGATTTTTGCATTAGCATCACCTTCAGCTTTTGCAACTGCGGTTTGAGCTTCAATCTTTGCTTGTTCTAACTTCTGTGTCGCAACCTGTTTCGCTTCAATAGCTGCTGTAAAATCTGGATCAAAGTCAATCTGTGTAATGAACACATCAGTAACAATGATTCCATACACAAGCGCCTTGTCTGCTAGTTTAAGTTTAACTGCATCTCTAATTTGCGATCTGTTTGGTAGAATATCTGTAACGGCATAAGTAGGAACAATCTCTTTGATATAGTCCTGAAATGCAGGATCAAAGACCTTAGAAACAATTGCCTCAACTCCACCCGCAGTCACTAATTTCGCTGCTTGTGCGGGATCAATCTGATAGTTAACACCACCAGTTACAAACACGTTCTGCAACTCTTTAGAGGCAGCCCCAACCTTTGCAAACTTGTGATTCTGAGGCTGAATTGAAACTGATTCAATATGATTGACAAATGGGGGGATGAAATGAAAACCGGGAGCTAGTGGTTCTTGTTTTGGATCAATTGCTCCAAAACTTGAAAGAACCCCAACGTTTCCAGCATTCACCTGCGACCCCGAGGCGAGAATGAGAAAGAGGACAATGACTACAGCGCCAATAATTCCTCCACATCCCCACAAAAACTTAGTGCTACTTTCCATGTTTCTCTCCTAAATCTTCCTTTGTTTCTTTCCGAAGTTTATCGTGGATGAACGTCCATCCCATCAGAAAGTAAATTCCTAAAAACAACAACAGAACGCAAAGTCCTACGCAGAATAAAATAAATCCTATATCTACGTACTTCATTACTGACTAACTTCGACTGCGACCTTCTTGCGAGTCCTCTTAACTCCCTGTGCGCGACCAACACGCTTTGCTTTTACTGCGCCAACAAATCTTGCGTAAACAAAAATGCGACCACTTTCTGTGCGAGTTGTAACTTCCGCACCTAACTTACGCAACGCACTTGCACGACTCGTTGCAAGGCTCCGTGAAGCCATTCGATACGCAACAGCCCACTCACCGGGATTCTTCTTTAACTGCTCGACAATCCTTGCAGATCGACCTTTTGTAGTTTTAACCTGCGCCGGAACTTCTTTAACAAACGTAAGACCCATTACTTTTTCTCTCCTGATTCAGCCTTTTCTAGTATAGAAAGGTTATTATTGTTGACTGCATCACGTACGGATTCATGTGTATAACCGGCATAGATTAATTGAGCAATTGCCTGTGCCTTATACCACATAACTTCAGCCTGTTCCTTTGTTACCATTTAGTCATCATCCTTTTCAGTATTCGCTTTGTAATCAAAGAATGGATATTGTTCTTCGACCAATCCCTCCATAAGATCGGGATGGTCTTTAACCAAAGTCTTTCCTACTTTATTATTGAAAGAAAGATAAGCGTCTAGTTTTATGCCCATTGCACTCGCTGTTTCCAACAATAAACTAAGATCACCTATCTTTAGAGTTGATCGTTTGAACCAACCCCATCCACCTTTTTCTCCAACACGAACATTTTTATGAGTTTCTTTTGTATACCCACGAATTGCCGCCCTGTACCGTTTTGCAATTTCCTCTAGATGTAGAACTCCCTTAGCAATTTGCTCTGCCTCTTCATCTGTTGTAATGACTGGCGGCAGTTTAAGACCAGCTATCTCTACCATCTGCGGCAACATTCTTTGCGCCGCATTACAATTTAAAACAAACGGACACCAATGACAATGAGTGTCGGGTTGAGGTTCAAACTCTTGATCGTTAATTATCTTGGCTGCTTTAGCCATAAATGTGTGTTTGAACTCTTCCAGTTCCTCAATGCTAAACTCTACAGTTATTAATCGCCCGTACTTCCATTGAGCCTGAGTAAATTTAACTTTCTTTATTCCAAGGTCGCCTAGATTTTCGATTACAACAACCGCATAAAGCTTTCCTTGTGAATCAGCCTGAAGTTCTTTTTCGTTGGGAACCTGCGATCCTGACTTTCCATCGATTATCTCTATTGTATTTTCTTCGTGATATACAAAGAGTTGGTCGATCTTTGCTTCGACTTGAACTATTATCGTTTCCCTTGATCCGTCATGGTCTACATCAAACCCGGTATGTTCTACAGGAAACTCCCAATGCATCCTAAGTTCTGCACCGAAGAGATTGTCTTTCTTTATTACAATTGATTCGATAATTGTTTTGGCATTCATCCACTCCACAGACTTTGCAAGTGGAACCATTGCCCTAGCCGCTGCATTAGCCGCCTCAATTCCATCGGTAAACATAACTTCTTGGAAAACATGGGCAGCACTACCCAAGTCCGCCGCGTCACCCGATATTCTTCCTAGTTTATCGATGTTCTCGTATTTGTATCTCAGCGCGCAATCGTCATATGTTTTAGCTCGGGAATATGAAAGAGGAAAGAACCCCGGTTCCTCATTCTTTCTAATTCGTAGTTGTTGTTCTTCTGTTCTGAGCGTCAACCCACACAACCTATTTCTTTGACGTTGGTGATAACGGGAATGGTGTCAATGTGTAGAAATTCATCAGCGGAATAAGTGCAATTAATTTTAACTCTAATCCATTCTACTTTTTTTCTGTCAAATCTAAAAACTCTGCCGTCGGTTGTTGAAATGTAATGTAACGTTTCTAGTCCTTGACGATCTGAGGTAATAGATTGAACCTGAAACTCTGTATGTCCATCTGGCGGTGAGAAAACTTCATCCCAAAACGCTAACCCTATGAAAAATCCTAATATAAGAAATAAACCTATGACTAGGAATTTCATTTCGCATCTTCCTCTCCCGGCGCGGTGGTCAATTTTCGATGCATTTCTAAGTGTTCAGTACAAGCTGATAATTTCTCGCTTCCCGAGGCCGGCTTGTTCTCGCATCGCTTTTCTTTTTCTACCCAACAACATTGTTTTGTAGCGTCATCAAAGTTCTTCAGCAATATCTTCCTCCGATGGTGGAATCCAATGTGCAATACCACGAGTTTCTTTAACGCGACCCACATCCTTTAGTCGTATATAGGCAAGTCCCCAAGGAACCATGAATTGTGAAGCAACTAACATCGCTTGAAACATCACCATTGGGAATATAACATCACCATATTTGGCGGCGTATTCATCACCAGCATATTCTTTGTTGCGTTCCTTTAAAAGACCTTCCTTAAATTCATCAAAGTTAAAATAAACTTGTCCTACTTTAAGATAAGCGTCATTTGCTACCTTTTGAAACTTCTTAATATGCGTAAGAAGTTCTTGTGTGTTATTTGATTCAGTTAAGCCTTTCTGGTATTCTTCGACTGGCTCGGTGTAATAATCAATTTTCATTTCGCCGGATCAACAATGCGGCCACCCACTAAAACTGCAATCTTTGCAGCCGTCAAGTGTTCGCAATTTGCACTACCACAATTCGTAACGTGTGCTGCTTTTAATTGATCGAAAATCCAATCAATACCAGAGGGAGAGTTAAGTCCGTTTTCAGCCGTAAGTTTCCCGGCTTTTGAACGAGTCTCCCACAAAGAAACCATTGGAACGATCTTTCCACGGAACCATCCCATTGAGGATGGTAATTGCTCACCGAACCAAACTAATGCTTCGATTTGATTCTTATATGTTTCAGGTGAAACATCTTTCTGGTCGGGATCAGGCTTTGCGCCATTCAATCCCGCATCCAGAACCAATTGTTCAAGTTGATTCTTCGGTTCTGGCGGCGCGCTCGCTGTAGTTGGTGGCGATGGTGGAACGTATGGAGTTGGCGGTTTTGCTGCGGCTGGCTTTGTTAAGGTTGCTGATTGACTTTCAGTACGAGTCGTTCCGTCAGTATCAATACCATCGGGATCATCCTTGTCGCCCATCTTAAACAACTTCATAAGGTAATACTTTTCTGCTGAAGTTCCAGCTTTCTGAATTCCCTTATCACCGTTGTCCATTCCTTCTCCGATCCAAAAATCATCAAAGAAAACTGAGGGATCGTCACCATCGATTACGGTGAATCGATACTTGATAACTGAATGATATGTAAAGGAAACTTTTTCAACTGGTACATTGCCTTGCATGACAGTTGTTTTCTTTTCGGTAACTTCAAAGCGTAGAAGTTCCTCGCCACTAGGACGAATCACAACGTTTCGTGAAGTTAATTCATGGCGTAAGTGTCCAATGACCATGCCATGAGAAGTGAATGCGTAACCGCCCATCTGTTGCGGAGCATTGGCATCCTTTCCGATGATTCCAATTGCCTCTGTTATTTGGGCAATTTTTTGATATAAATTGGGTTTAGTATCTGGCAAGTGTTTCTTCTCCTAAGAATAAATAAGAGGGAATTGGATGAATATTTCGCGTATCCAATTCCCTCAAGAGGACGACGGCACAGGGAGCGCCACGGCGACCGTACACCGGGCGGGGAGGCTTTGTCAAGGGGTGCGCCTAGGGTCGATCTTGGGGCATCTGGTGAGGTTGAGGGGGCGGGTCTGGCCGAAGCCACCCAAAGCTACCCGCCCCCCACGCCAAACGGAGAGAAACAAGACCACTATAGCACACCGTTGTAGTGGGAATTTGTTAAACAATAGTCCAATGCCTTTTGTTCTCTCTTAAATAAACCTTTATATTTCATAACGCCTTCTGGTGAAAGTCTGTTCATATCTAAATTATCCCTTAAATCTTCAATCTTGATATGAACTGCATAATAATTGGTACAAACTCTGCGAATATAATCCATATAGAGTTCTCCAATTGCCTTATTGCGAGTAAGTGAGCCGACTGCGTGTATAACGCTACTCGGAACATTTGCCCTCATTAGACTCTCAATTGTCCATTCAGTATCTTCAACTACGTCATGTAAAACTGCGGTCATTCTTGCTTCGTATGTCTTAAACTTAGACATTACCCTTAACGGGTGGAGAATATAAGGTTCTCCTGCTAAATCTTTTTGTCCACGATGCGCATTTGCAGCAAGTGCAATAGCAGATTCCAGTGTCATATTTTTAGATGATATTGGCATCCTAAAATCAGAAGCAAATTGAGTTTTTGGCATTTTTCTTTCCATTTCTACCTTTGTAACGTCAGCAACTCTGACTCCACCTATATACATTCCCGGCACTACAGGACTAGATATACTTACGCCTGCTTTTTCCATGGCTTTAAGCCAGTTTTTATGTGCCAGTCGAAACGCTTCAATATCAAATTTCTCAGTGCCCAAATGAAGTTTCCTCTGGCGATCTTTTATCACCTATTAATTCTGTACCGGGAATGTCGGGTTCCATTATTCCTTGGAATCTATTAGAAGCAAAGCCACTTCCATTACAACATCCACAAACTTCGTGAACCATTTTAACGTATCTAATTGATCGTGAGTGTCCAAGGCGAGAAGTTGTTATTTTTCCTTCGCGTCTTAATCGAGTTACGTGATTCCAAACAGTTGAAGAGGAATGAAGTCCGACTGCTTCTCCAATTTCTCTAATAGAAAGAAAGTGTCCAGTCATTTCTTCACGCCTGATAATGGCAAGAATCTTTTCACGAACTAACTTACCAGTAAATGTTTGATTTGCGCCCTTCTCTAAGGTCATGGAGTTTCAGTTTTTATTGCATCATCTTTCTTGTCTTTATTTCGATCAACGTGAAGCGCATATGCTTCCGCTGCAAGGTGACGCATGAAAGTTCTAAAATTGGTTAATGCTAATGCATATGCTAATTTATGTTCCTGATCCATCCAGTCGGGCCAGTAATACTTTCCTGCCCATGAATCTTCGGCTGGCTTTCCGTAAATCGTTGCTAATGTGTTGTTAAATACGTCACATGCCTCTTGAAGTAATTCATCTTTAATTCTTTCTTCTTCTGGAACGCCATCAATATATGGGCCATCCATCATAAAAAATACGCGAGGCTGCGATGTTTTGATTCTATGTGTTTGAATTTCGATATCCATTGGAATCTCCTGCAAATGTGGGTGGACAGCGACACTTGACAGCGGGTATGCTTCAGCTATGACTAAAGCCACCGCGACTGAAACCGACGACGCCGCTCTTCCGCAGAATTTAACTGACGAACAGTTAAAAAATGCAAAACACGCCGCGACCTTTCCGCCGAATACTCCACATTCGCTGATTAATCAGTTTGCAGAGGAACCCGAAAAGGTTCTTCCGGCTGATCCCCGCGAAGTGGAGAAGGAAACCAAGAAGTCTAAGAAGGGGGAGGACGCCTAGGATCGTTCTTCGCTAGATATAGATTACTTGAAAGGCTCTTGATTGTCAGGAGCCTTTTCTTTTTCTTTAATCGTTTGAGTTTTGCCTTTTTTTTGACCTCTGTTTTTCTGCGTTTAGATTGTTGCTTTCTTTCGCTCACCTCAATTTCCAAAATACAAGCCATGCATTAACTGATTGTCCTTCAACTTGTTCTCCATATCCAACATAAAATTCAGGAACCATTTGCTGCGCTTCTAGAGTTCTTTTAACTTCAAGTATTTCTGCGCTTCTTCCTAGTTGTTGTTGTAGAAGGTCTATAAAAAACCCTCTATTCTCTTCCTCTAGTTGGTTGTACCAAACATCACAATGAACTGGCGGTTTACAATAGGCATTACATTCAATTTCCGCTCTGGTATACGCCATAGCAACGCCATTATGAACGCTTCTTATTGCGTATTCTAAAGTTTCGGTCATTTAACTATTTTTAGAACACCCGGCTTACGAACAAACGTAGCTCTCCTAGCGATTGACGCGGAAACATATCCTAATTCAAGAAGTCCTGCACTTGCCATAGCAGTAAGTACGTTTTGATATGCGACCCATGTAACACTCTTGTCCATATAAAGATGAAACTTACCGGGCGTTGACGATGGAACTAATTGACAAGGAAAATCCAGATCAAGAACTGGAAAGTGATTGGTCGAGAAGTGTTCGATATCTTCAGGATTGTAATACTCTCGTTCTCCAACCGACGAGACGAGATTAGCTTCTGGTTCATTAACTTCAACTCGATCATCTTTTGTAGGATCATAATCTACATCTCCAAAGAGAGTTGCTTTAAAGTATTTCCTTTTAACCATTTGATTTTCTCTCCAAATCTAAAATTTGTTGACAAGTTAATTCCTTTTCGTTTTGATCGCCCCAAGGAATATCTCTTTTAAATTCCTCATGTACGTTCGTAAGTGGGCCAACTATACTTGTAAAAGTTTCGGGATCAGATAGGATACCGGGGTAATCATTTTTATGAGCTTCAAAATATTTCCTTGCATCTTCTTCTGACTCGGCCGCAATAAATCCATCATGTTTAATTGAATACAAATACAATTTAAGCATTTCTCTCCTAAAGTTCTAAATTTAGTCTGTTGTGAAAATACTCTTAGGCTTTACATTAATTAACAGTGTGACGCTAACCCCATTGCCACTTACCACTCACCCTAACTAATCCGCTAATGATTCTCCTAGTCCCGATTGAGTGGTTGCCGTGGGAGATTCATTTTTTACGTTTCGTTTCTATTACATCTAAGATATCAATGTCCTTAAGCCATGGATATCGCTTGAAGAGTTGTTTTGCTTTAAGATTTGCTGATTCCTTGGTATGACTATCGCTGTACTCATATCTTGATTCATATAGATTCCAGTATCTAACTAACATTATTCTTCGTCGTCCGATTCGTCCGGTGACTGCATGATGTTATCGAATACTGTTTTGGCCTGTTCCTCACGCTCTCTCATTAGGTTCATTGCCATGACTGTAATTAATGCAGTTTCATCAGAGTCGGCTCCCTGTGTAGAAGCTGACACTATATCTCTTTTACTGTCAATTAATTGTGCAACATGAGAGTCAACAGTTCTCTCACCTAAGAACCAGTAAATCATCGCACCGTGAAGGTCATTAACGCGGCCCCAAATTCTAGCTTCGGCCTGATCGTGAATTGCAGGTGTCCATCCTAGTTCCAAAAAGACTAGATGACTAGCGGCAGTTAATGTAATTCCGATGCCACCAGCGGTTAACATTGCAACCATCAATCTGATATTGGGCTTCTCTTGAAAATCATCAATATTTTGCTGACGATCTTCTTCGGTTTGTCCACCTAGAATTCCAGCGGAGTTAGGAAAGTGATCCTTTATTGCATGGAATACATCTAGGTGATCGACGTAAACGACTAACTTTTGATCTTCAGTTTCACTCATAAACTGTTCTGTCCAGTCAATGAATGCTTTGACCTTTCCTCTGCCTGACATATGCTTTAGAATGTTGAATTTAACAAGCGCCTCATTTGATGCGGCTCTTGAAACTCTCTGGTCGGCATCGTCAAAGTCTTTGTAGTGTTCCTTTAACCATTGAATAAAGTTCTTCTCTGCGAAGTCATACTCTTTTCTATTGGTAATCTCAACCAACACCGGAGTTGAAATCTTCGGCGGCAACTGACCAAGAACTCCCGGTAGGAACTCATAATCCCATTCCTGAAGAAGTCTCGGCCAATCTTCACGCTTTGACTTGTTGGTATCTAGAACGTGCCTTGGAACATTCTTTAATGGCACTATTCTCATTTCAGGAGTCAATGCCATATCCTCTTTCTCGCGGCGAAGATAACCACGCTCCATCAATCTTTCGTGCATCTCGACTAATCGATTTTTATTGCGAGTTGAACCATACATACTTTCAAATCGACTACGACCACCGAACTGATCCAGAATTCCAAGTGCTTCAAGTTGTGAAGCAAATTCTCCTGGTCTATTTAGAACTGGCGAACCAGACAACATGATTCTAATTGGAACCGGGAATCTCCAAGGAATCTTTGCCATATCACTTGAACTCCATCTCTTTCCAGAAAAGAGTTCAAGTGCATTTACTGTTCGCTGTGCCCTCTCATTCTTATATTGATGTGATTCATCAGCCGTGATTCCAAACCACTTCTGAGCAAGAATCATGGTGTATAGAACTGAGGGACTCCAATCTCTTAACTCTTGATCGTAGTCCTTCTTTATTAGCGAAGGATTGCAAATGACAAAGTTACCCCAAATCGGCTGAATTCGATTGCCTCTCAAAATCTGAGAAGTGTAACCAAACTTTCCAACCCATTCTAAGATTTCTCTTTGCCAGTTGATCTTAACGGATGCAGGACAGATAACTAGAACTTTCAAATCCTCACGCTTCAGGTTTGGATTCTTTTCTAGTTCCCTTTCCCATGATTCAGATACGGTAACAATAGCTTCTGCGGTTTTACCTAATCCCATTGGATCACCGACTAAAACGCCATCACCATATCTACCAGCGGATAATCGAGACTCTTCAGTTTGAGTTAAGGCGTACTCGATTCCAGCCATTTGATATGGATATAAGTCAACGATCTTTCCATTTTTAAGATGACTGTAATCATTTCTTGGTCGCCAGTCTGAAAAGTGCGCGCCTGACATTGCTCGTAGTTGAGTTGCGCGAGTTAGAATCCATTGAATTCTATCTGCAACACCCTCATGGATTGTCCATTCTGACGGTTCGGCAGGAATAATTCTTCCATGCCCATTAAATGCTCCCCAAATATACTTCACTAAAGAAGTAACTGAGGGTGCATCTCCCGAAACTAGCCAATGTGGTTCATTCATACGTGTTCCGACTGCGGTTCCGTTGTGATATTGCCGCCCAACTATTTGCGAAACGCCATCACGTACGTTCTTGAATTCATTTACTGGAAGATGACGGAAGTGAAGAATAAATCCCATACTTCTATCATCGCAGTAAATTTCCTTGACGACTTTAACTGATTTGGTTTCTGGTTGCTTCTCTAGATCGGGATTGGTAATCATTGAAACATCAAATCCTAACCCTTCAAGACTCTTTCTGTATTTAGTCGTGCAAAGAAGAAACGCGGCCATTCTTTGCTTTGGAACCCATTTCTCTTCACCAAGAACTGAAAGTCCAATGATAAAGGGATCAGGTTCCGCAGACTGAAGTGATTGATGTGCTAATTGACCAACTGCTTTCATTAAAAGCGAGGGGCCAACTGGCTTTATTTCTTCAGGCTCAGGATCGGGAGTTTGAAGCTCATAATGAGATGTACTTCCCGATGTATAAAAAGAGCTAACCTCTCTTTCATCTGCCTGTAATTTTTGCATGATGGCATTATGCGCTTTCGCATATTCCATGAATGCTTTTAATTCTTGTGAATTTAGTGCTTTATCGCTAGACAATTTGTTTCTCTCTCAATAGCCTCCTAGTTACAACCGTCTTGTGAAAACAGGGGTTTCCAAAACTCCCTGCCTGACACGGACAAGCGATAACGATAATTACTTTGTTATCAACAACTATGAAAACAACATAACTATCGCCATCCCGACCAAATACGCGGTAATGATTCTCGTCAATCTTCCACGCATGACGTAGATTCGCCATTTCACTTGACGTAACATTTTTGGTGAATGTTTTAACCATTTTTATAGTCACCCCATGCACCGCCAGTTTCGTCAAAATCATCACTCCTTATCTCTTCTTCTAATTTCTCAGAATCATCTTCTGGTTCATCAAAAGTACGATAAGGAAGAATGTCTCTATCGTAATCTGCCATTTGTTTCTCTCCTTTTTCTCTTGGGCTTGGAACCAAGATGCACATTACGATTGGGCGGATAGTTGCAATCTATCTCTTTGAGTATTCGCGCCTACTCTTATTCTGGTTTGCAGCCAGTTCATGCAATTGCGTTTCCAACTGGAATAACTGGAAACTACCCTAAACCCAATTTCCTCTGAATTTCTAATGTTACCGGACGCTCAAACGGGTGTCAATACACTTGTTCAGGTAGATAATGTGATATCATTACTATCACATTTGTTATTTAAAATTGGTTCCAAAACCGAGTGCTTTTAGAACATCTTTCTCAAACATGCTAAATCCTGATTTTTGAGCACATATAGGGCCAATGCCCATTTCTATTGATTCAGCATCAGTTAGAGTGCGGCCACAAATACCGCATCGACCAATTTTATGACCAAACAAACTCATTGCTTTGAGTGGGTCTTTAAGAATCTCTCTTAGAAGATTTTCTTGCGTTCCTTGATATGTTTGACCGGGACGCTGAGAACCACATTTAATCTTTGTATCACTTGCGAGGATATTAACAAATACCCATCCGTTCCACTTTGATTTCTCGTCATTTATCACATCAATCTTATAGAATGCAGTTTCATCGCCGTGGTCAACTGCATAACTACCGGACGGAAGTGATCTCAAATCGAGTGGCTTCTCACCTGTAATTAGCTCTGTAATAACTGCATCGGCATTTTTATCTGCTGCCAGAACCTCTGCACGAATACAGTTAAGTAATCCGCGTAATTGTCCTTTCGTAAGACTTAGATAAGTTGTGTAAGCTTTATACATTGATTGTACGAAATCATTGGCAGTTCCATTTTCTATATTTTCTTTCATATAGTCGATGGCGCTGTCAATCCAATCATAGATTAAATCTCCATCATTAAACTTTTGATTTGGATATATCTCTATGATTGTCTGAACAAGTCTCGGGCTTACTCTTTCATAGCTCATTCAACAAACGCCTCTATTTTGAGATTGCGAAAACTTCGATCATTTCCTCGTCGATTTAAATGCCAACCCCTTCCGCTGAGGTTAATTGCTAAAACACGTTCCTGCGACAGTAACTGAAAATCTCTTATTTCAATTGGGCCGTCTATAATTAGAATTTCAGCCTTCGGAACGTCCTTGTCGGAAAAGATAAGCGAATATTTTAGTTTAGTTTCCATATTTCTCCTTATGTGCAAAAGGCTTGGAACTTTTGCTGCACATTAATTCCGGCTGATAGCCTAAACTATCATTTAATCTGTTTCGCTTACAAGAGACAGAACCGGAACCCCTCTGTTAGTTACTTGTGTAAATTAGAACGCCAGTCATTCCCTCTTTTTGAGAGTTAACATGAAGTGGTGCAGTATCAATTGAATCAATTTCATATTGCCCATCTTCATTTGCGACCACTATCTCAAGGTGATCGCCAAAATCCTCTAATTGCTCTTTCAATTCTTTAACTGTCATGGTTCTCCTAAATTTAAATGGTGCGGGTAACAGGAGTCGAACCTGCACGATTTATTAAATCAACGGATTTTAAGTCCGGTGCGTCTGCCAGTTCCGCCATACCCGCAATATTGCCGACTGACGTAATTGCCTTATCCATAGGCTACCGGGCCGCTACGTGTCTCTAGGCTTGCCCTGCATGGCATTCAGCATCATTTCTAGCTGTTCAGCCGAGACACCGGGAATCGTTACCGTAGGCTTGCCTTTAACTACCACTATTTTTGCCTGAAGTGATTCTAATGCACTTCTTAAACAAGAAGCACACTCATTAAGATGGCCGCTTGCATTCATAAATCCATAAGCTTTAGCTTCATGCCATCGCTTATATTCTGCGGATTTAAAATCGAAGTCAAACGACCACAAAGGCTTTAATTCACCGCAAATCGTACAGACCTTAACACAGTCATTGCAATAATGCCAATGCGTTTCATCTGTTTCGTACGGTTCTTTGTGACACCTGAAACAGTTATTTAACATCTTTTCGTATCGCCAATCCTCGCTCATGTTTTCCAATCTTCCGGCAACACTACAATTGCTGGCCCTCTAATTACTGCTGTCTTTTGCCAAGACTTATCGTGCAGTAATTTCGTAGCCTTCTCATTGAATTCCTCTTTAGTTTTCTTTAAGAAAGAGTCGGGCCGAACTATTAACTTACTACCATCATCAAGTTTGATGATCCTTACCGATCTTACCTTTAGTAGAAATTCTACAAAGTCAGATCGACCAAATGACGAGTAGATAGATTCAGGATTAAGTTTAATCTGAACTATTCCGCCACTAGGATTGATGCGATAT
>Ga0193712_1000022_pt1 | contig 24950 bp, 25 predicted proteins | sample H3a1metaG_FD_143053 | JGI IMG/M metagenome (GOLD analysis project Ga0193712, IMG submission 143053) | Soil microbial communities from a riparian zone of the East river system, Colorado, United States - H3a1 | ecosystem: Environmental > Terrestrial > Soil > Riparian zone | place: USA: East River... | reverse complement strand
AGGTTGTCCATTGGCGCTTGCCCGTGTCAATTGTGGACACTCTCAGGCGGGTTGCGGAGAAAGAAGAACGCACGTTGGTAGACGCGGTTCGCAGAGTTTTGAAGCAGGCTCTGGGGAAGAAGCGATGAAGCTCGAAGTCGAAGACAAAAGCCCGCTAAAGTGGCCGGATGATCGACCCCGCATCCGCTTTCAGGATCGTAAGGGCCAAGCCGCGTGGAAGCTCAAGTGGAATGACGTGCTTGTCTTGTTGCACCGCGAACTCTCGCTGGTAAAGGCAACATCTGCTTGGATCACGCGCAATTCTTTTGGGCACGATGACGGCGGAGTGGCGGTCTGGTTCTCGCGTGGAGCAGCGGATGACTACGGCTGGCAAGACGCGCTGGGATTTATTGGCGTGGTTCCAACCAAGGATCAGATCACACGTTCCTACATGCAGGCCGCGCAGAAGGTTCACCCAGACGGGCCAACGCCGAACAATGAAGCATTCCTGGCGCTGACCAAGCATCGGGATCAAGCTTTGCGCTGGGTGCGCGGTGAACGGCTTGCCGAGCACGAGCTGTGCATGGCCGTAGACACATTCAAAGAACAGCGGCACAACCTGAATGCGATTCGTCTCACACTCTCGGCCTTGCGTCAGATCGAGCGTTGCGGCTCTCCGGTGATGATGGAGCAGGCTTTCCGTGGATTCCGTCCAGCTTTAGCGGCACAGGGGGTAGGCAGTGTCTCAACGGTTGCTTGAAGGACGGGCGGAGTACGTGGAGACGGTCAGCGACAAAGACCGTATTGACGAGCTGGAGTCTCGCCTCTTGGAAGTCGAGCGTGCTGTGGGCGTAGTCAAGCGAGATGCGGTGATTGCACTCCTGAGCCTACTAAGCCAAGCGCTCAGTCAGGTGGCGTCTGGAAAGATTGATCTGGATTCGATTCAGACTGAGGCTCCATCTGGGAAGTGGGAAGCGATTAAGAAGCGCTTGCCCCCGCGTCAGGCTGAGGCTATCGATATTTTCCTAGCGCAAGGTTCCATGACTCGAAAACAAGTTTCATCTGCGTTGCGGATGAACTACACCAACTGCGTCAACAACGTAATCGGTGCCTTACTCCGACAAGGGCTGTTAACCGACCGTGGCGGCCAACTATCGTTGAAAGAACTCGGATGAGCGCAGAACTCTGGCAGAAATTCTTTGCAGGGCCAGCGTTAGCCGTACCGGGAAGGAAGAAGCTGTTTCTAGTTCCAAAGGAGAATCATGACCAAGAAGAAGGCAGCAGCAAAAACGAAAGCGAAGAAAGCAGCTCCGAAACCAAAAAAGGCTCCGGTCGCCAAACATAAAATCGCCCGACAGAAATCACTTCCCGGAATGGAAGATACGCGGATCAAGGCGATTGAGGAAGTCGCCCTGGACTACGTAGACATGCGGGACGAGAGACAGCGCATTGGAACTGATGAGGTACGGCTCAAGACTCGGCTCCTGGAACTGATGCACAAGGAAAAAAAGACCGAGTACCACCGTGGCACGGTTCACATTACAGTCAAACCAGAGGGCGAAAAGATCACGGTACGGATCAAATCAGAAGCGTCCCCGGATGAGGCAATTGAAGTCCCAGACACGGACCAGCTAGAAGTTGAGATGCCAGACGAGATCGAGGAAGAAGTAGCATCGTAGTTTCCCTCCCCCAGGGGAAAGGGGCATCTGATTCAGAAGGGGAAGATGCCCCACTCTTAAAACTTTATGCACATCTATCCAGACAAAAAATACTGCGAGTGCGGCCATCTGTTCCACGGTTCGAAGCGCTGCAACGCTCCCATTACGATGCTGGGAAATGTCTTCCGTCCCTGTGAATGTAGAGGCGTGAGGGTGGGGATTCTCAGGCGGATCAAATCGTTTCTTGGAATTGTGAAGTCCAAATGAAGGCTCTCAAAGTTCGCAAGCAAATCCACGTAAGCGCCGTCAACATGATGTCGGAATGTCAGGTCCGCGCCGAGTTCAGGTATTTGCGCGGCATTCGGCGTCCACCCAGCGCTTATCTTCTGGTGGGCAGTTCCACCGACGAGTCTGTAGCCAAGAATCTTGGAAACAAAATCACTACGGGTGAACTCCTGCCGCGTAAGGATGCCGTCGAAATCGCAGCGGTCAAACTGGATGCTATGCAAGAGAAGGACCCCATCGAACTCGATACGGACGAAAAAGCGGAAGGCAAGTCTATCGAAAGCGTTCTGGGAGAAGCCAAGGACAAAACAGTCGCTCTTGCCGGATTGCACTGGGACCAGCCCGCCCAGGTAATCGCGCCAAAATTTGTGCAACATAAATTCTCTATCGACATGGATGCATTCCTCCGGAGACGAGCGAAGCGGCTTCACCAAGAGGCAAACGAAGTGCCCGACAGGTTCTTCCAGAAGCAGCTCCACAATCGGGCGAGTGCCTTGAACGCGGCCGCGAGAGACGGAGTGGACTTCGCAGGCGAGATCGACATTCTGGAGGAAGATCCAGCAAACCTCGTAATCCGAGATACTAAGACTTCCGGGAAGTCACCGAACAAAGGAAGCGCCGAGGATTCGATGCAGTTGACGGCATACTCTTTGGCCACGCAGGCGATTCCAGAACTCGGCGGCAGGCTGCCGGACGCAGCCGTGCTCGATTACCTCGTCTACACACCGAAGCGACACGAACTGAAATACGTGCCTCTGACAAACACTCCAGAGCAAGAAGACAATAACGTGTTCTTGAATCGCTTCGCCGTCGCGGTACAGGCTTTCAGGACTGGCGTGTTCGTTCCAGCACCAGCAACGTACTGGGGATGCTCAGAAAAGTTCTGCGGTTATTTCGGAATTTGCGAGTACGTAAAACACCCGAAGACGACATCTGGTTTAGTGACTATTGAGAAGGCGGAGGCAGCAGTATGAGCGCAGCAGTCGAACCAACTACAGCATTAACCGTAGTCGAGCCTAAGACAAAGAATATGACAGTGGCCAATTTCGCGCCACAGACATTTGACGAGGCTGTCCGCTTCTCGAAGATGGTAGCCGCCAGTTCCATGTGCCCGAATCAGTACCGCAACAAGGCTCAAGACGTGTTCCTGGCGCTTCAGTTTGGCTCTGAGGTCGGACTGAGCCCTATGCAGGCTGTCCAAGGAATTTGCGTGGTCAACAACATTCCCACCCTCTACGGAGACCACCTGCTGGCCGTAGCCATGACCAGCCCTGATTTTGAGTGGCACAAGGAGTTCTGGGAGGGGGAGGGCGATACACGCGTTGGAGTCTGTCAGGTAAAGCGCAAGGGCCACGAGGTCCACGAGGTCCGTTTTACCGTCAGCCACGCTAAGACGGCCAAGCTATGGGGCAAGGCGGGGCCTTGGACGACCAACCCTGACCGGATGCTCCAGCTTCGAGCACGAGCCTTTGCTATCCGCGACAAATTCGCAGATCGACTGAAGGGTATCCAGATGGCGGAGGAGGCCATGGACTACCAGCCCTTGCCGGAGCCCAAGAAGGTTGAGCGCGGTACGATGCCGTCCGATATTGGACTCCTGACAGAAAGCAACGAGCCCAACCGTGGCCATGGAAACGAGGGAATGAAGCAAGAGGTTGTCCCACCCGAGAAAGTCTCCGCTCCCACAACACTCACCGCTTTTTTGATTAAGTCCGTCGCGGTAAAGGAAAAGGCTAAAACGAAGGAGCCCTACCTTGTCGTCTCCGGGCTTGCAGACAAGAACGCGCCCATCGTGGTCTATGTTTGGGACAAGAAGTTCCATCCGGCGCTCATACAATCCACTGAGAAAATCTGCATTGGCGAACTCTCCGCAGGCAAGACTGGCGACAAGCCTTTTCTCAGCCTTGACCACATTGTCGAACTAGCCGGGAAGCCGTTTGTCAGCGATACTCCCGCAGATGCTACCGGGGAACTGTTTGACAAACCGCATGAAGGCTAAGAAGAAAACTCGCGCTGGCAAGTCCAGCTTCAACCGTGCCTTGAATGACGCGCAGGCCAAACTCGAACGCGCCCAGGTGCAGCTCGCCAAAATGCAACTCCGTGTAGTCGAACTGAATCAGCAGATTCCACACTTGCAACGCATCATCGCCGCGCTGGGAGGAGAATCCGCTCCGTACCGTGATTTCTCCAACGGAACACCTCGTCCTATCCCGGAAGAACTCAAGAAGTACGTTCGCCCTACCGACCTTTCCGGGATGGGATCAATTCCTAACCCGCAGGTAGCTCCACCAGCAGCCTCAGGAATAGCCGCACCAGAAACTGAACAGCTTCCAACTGAAGACGACCCCGACGCTTTCTTGAGGTGACATGAGCCCGACCCCATTACTAATCCTCTCGGATGCCGTAACCTCTGGCACGGGACTTGGCCGAATAACGAAAGATCTGGCGACTCGCATAGCGTTGAACCTGAGTGATGTTTTTGAGGTTGGAACTGCCGGATATGGCGGTCCGTACTCTCGTGCTTTCCCGTTCCCGCAATACACAATTGAGATGAAAGATTGGGTCGTCTATAACCTTCCGGAGATCTGGCAGGATTTCGCGGGAGAGAGGAAAGGAATCTTGTTTTCGATCTGGGATAGTTCGCGTCTCCTTTGGCTGTCGCGTCCAGAGAACTGCGAGAACCCCTACGTGCGCAAGTTCCTCGAAGGCACACCTTTTCAAACGTGGCTTTATGCACCGATGGATGCGACTGGCCCACATGATCGTTTAATCGCCATTCTCAAACATACGATTGAAGGGTTCGACCGCGTTATCGCCTACTCTGCATGGGCAGAAGCCATCCTACGCAAGACACTCACGCGCACGCCCATCTTGGATCGCCTAACGTATTTGCCTCATGGGATCGAGACAGATATTTTCCATGAGCGCCCGCGTCAATCGTGTCGTCGCGGATTCGGAGAGCGTATCGGAGGGAAGGATCGCAGTGGCGCATACCTATCCATTCCCGACGACGTTCTTCTTGTCGGCATTGTGGCCACGAATCAAATACGGAAAGACTGGAGCCTCGGAATTGCCGCCGTTGCAGAAATGGCGAGGACTCGCAAGGTCATGCTGTGGGCGCATACCGATGAACTAGAAAGACACTGGTCATTGCCAGCGCTCATCAGCGAATTCGGGCTGCAACAGCAGACCATCGTTACAACGCTTGTGTTCACTGACGAGCAAATGGCGTGCTGTGTTTCAGCCTGCGACATCGTGCTTCAGATCGGTCTTGGTGAGGGATATGGCTACAGCGCTGCCGAGTCTCTGGCCTGCGGTACTCCCGTCGTCGCTCCGAATTACGGCGGAGGCGAATGGATACCACCGGAGATGTTAGTTGAACCTTTGGCCTATCGTATAGAGGGCCTCTATTGTTGCGTGAGGCCGGTGTTCACAGCTCAGAAATGGGCACAGAAGGCGCTCAGTCTTGCAGGTAAGAGAACGAAGCTACCTCCGCACCTTGATTGGAACGTTTTATGGAGTCGTTGGGAGCAGTGGTTTAGAGAAGGAGTAGAATAGGGCTGTCACCCGTTGAAGCGGGCGGCTCACGCCTTTATCGGATGGAGGTCCGACAATGACAGCCCACAAACCAGCATACCGTAAGATTCCTCTAACACAGGGGCAGTTCGCCATTGTGGATGCTACCGATTACGAATGGCTGATGCAGTGGAAGTGGTTTGCTTGGCGAAGTAGTCCAATAAAACATTTTTACGCTGTAGCTCACTGCAAAGACGACCACAATAAAATGCTGCGAATGCACAGAGTAATTCTCGGGTTGGGTTTTGGCGATAAAAGACTAGCCGATCACAAAGAGTCCGAAAAGACTCTAGATAACCGCCGTTCCAATCTTAGGATTGCCACGAACTCACAGAACTCAATGAACTCACGGCGTCGTCGGATAAACAAGAGCGGTCATAAGGGCATTTCTTGGCGTACAGACTGCGCCAAGTGGTACGTGCAGATAATGGTCGAAGGGAAGAACCATTACATAGGCCGCTTTGACAACATCAAAGACGCTCGCCGCGCCTACAAAAAGACAGCACCTATCTACCACGGTGAATTTACGAGGTTCGCATGAAATATCCAATTCCTTATGTTCCGAAATATCGCCTCCAACCAAAGAGGACCCTAAATGTTGCATCGGCATGGAAAGGCTTGCCAGAAATTTTGCCTTCACTCATGCACGATTTCCAAGTAGGACCGACTCTCGCCGTGGAGTTTGGTGTAGAGACGGGCTACTCCTCCGTCGCACTCGCAGAACACTTCCTCCGAGTGATTGGAGTGGATACGTTCACAGGTCTAGGCCATGACTCAGATCCGGGGTTCTACGAACAGGTGCGCGAGAGCGTGCAGGACATTGGGAACCTGACTCTCGTCCAGTCCAACTGGCAGGATTTTGCCAAGGAGTACGAGGAAAACGTAAACGCAGCCATCGACCTGATCCACGTGGATATCGATCACGGCTATGATGAGACTTACGAGGCTGGAGAGTGGGCAGTAAAGCATGCCCCTGTCTGCTTATTCCACGACACACTGAGTTTTACTGATATCCCAACGGCCGCTGGGATTCGAGCGTGCGGAGACCTCGCGCAAAAATATGGTTTAACCTTTCATAATTTTGAAGAGTCCCACGGACTTGGGATTCTCTCGCGGAAGGAAAAACGATGACCTTCGAAGAAGCACAAGACCGCGTCAAAATTGGCCACTTCACCCGGAAGGGCTACAAGATACGTGGTGTCGTTCACGTCGGCGCTAATGATGGTTTCGAGATCCAATTTTACTTGGCACTCGGTGCTGAACTGGTTGTCGCATTCGAGCCTCTTAGCTCCGCATCCAGCAAACTCTTTGAGAACTATGGCAGCGATGTTCGGGTGGAACTTTTCAACTGCGCTCTGGGAGACCACGAGGAATGGAAGGAACTGACCATCGCTCCAGGGGACGGGCAAGGCTCCACGTTCTTACCTGAGGTTGCACAATCGTTCAAGGCAACGGGGACACAGAGCACCCTCGTTCGTCGCTTCGACTCGATGGGAATTGACATTGCTCCCTGCAACACCCTTGTTGTGGACACGCAGGGAATGGAACTCCAAGTCTTGAAAGGATTTGGAGAGCAGCTTGCCCATTTTGACTTCCTGAATATCGAATGCTCCCGCGTTCCGCTGTACGTCGGTGGCGCTCCAGCGCAGGAAGTGATTGATTATCTGGCAGAGCAGGGATTCGATCAGGACAGCCCGATTGAGGATCACGATGACATATTTTTCCTCGCGAAGAGGTACGCTCAGTGAGAATGGTTCTCGGAATTGCCACACGTTGCTGGGAGGGGTGGGCTGGCTGCGTTGCCGGTTGGCAGCGAGCAGCTTGGCTGGGTAATTTGCCTTATGACGTTGTTTTCCATCGTAACGTTCTCGATGCTTATCAGGATATTCTTGAACGGGCAGGCGAAGAAATTATCGGCTACGTCCACGACGATCTAAAGGTGTTCGAATATGGATGGGACACACGCGTACTACGAGAGTTTTCCGACCCCTCTATTGGAATGGTTGGATTCGGTGGAGCGCTGCGACACGGAAGTCCTAACCTATATGTCGAACCGTACCAACTCGCGCAGCTCGGCCGCTTCGGCTTTCGCTCGAATATGCGGAACGCGGAAGAGCATGGCGAACGTTTCGCCGGCGAGTGTGATGTAGCCGTTCTTGATGGTTTTGCCATGTTCGTGCGGCGTTCTATTCTGGAGAAGGCTGGCGGGTGGCCGCTCTCCACAGCAATCAACTACTTCGCCTATGATTATTGGCTTTCCTGCGAAGTCCGACGCCAAGGGTACAGGATCAGGCTGGTTGGAGTTGACTGCGACCACATCTCAGGCAAGACAGCTTCGATGGTCCAACTGAAAGACGATCACGCCGCTGCGCATCTCTGGCTGTATAAGCATTCGCGTGACGTGCTGCCGTATAGCGTGGAGGAAAAATGAGCAACCCAGTCCTGATTCTCGCTAGAAATAATCTCGCCTTAACGCAGCGCTGCGTCCTCTCCGTTCTGAATCAAGACATTCCAACGAACGTAATGGTGATCGACAACGGCAGCTCTGATCTCACGAAAGAATGGCTGGAATCGAATCCACTGCTGCACTGGGCACGCTTTAATCCACAACTCGGAGTCAGCAAGGGATGGAACTTCGGTCTCGCCAAGGCGTTCTCTGGAGGGGCGGAGTATTGCTTGTGTCCTGGGAACGATACCTACCTGCCGCCATGGTCCTACCGTGAACTGCTGTCGTATGACCAGCCGTTTGTGACGGGCGTTGCTGTGGAGGATATGAAGCAGGTGGAGGAACCGCCACTGCGAATGGCTCTCGTTCCCCATCCCGATTTTTCTTGCTTTCTTATTCGGAAGTCTGCGTGGGAAGCTATTGGGCCTTTCGATGAGCAAATGAAGCTCTACAGTTCAGATCAGGATTACCACATCCGAGGACACCGCCGAGGTGTTGGGATGTGGAAAGCGAACATGCCATTCTTCCACGAAAGATCTTCCACGCTTCGTCTGGCCAGCCCAACAGAACGTGCTCAGATCGACGCTCAGGCTAACGCGGATCGCGTAGTCTTGAAAGAAAAGTGGGGAGTCCCCGCAGGTGGTCCTGAGTACGAAGCCTTGTTCAGTCCCGAGACGTTCGGATCTCACTCAAACGCTGGTAGCCGAACATCGTCGCAGGTTCTCGTTCCGGCACAGCCCGACAAAGTTTCCGAAATACACAAGGGGTAGGCCAGTCGCACGTACTCAGTTGTGGGTCTGGAGCCATCCGCGTCAGATAGAGTTCGTGCAGTTTCCGCTTGGCGATATCTTGTACCCGCTGAAGCTGGCGCTTAGGCTGTAACGGGATCTCCACCGGAAAGCAGATGTCACTCAGCACGTCATCCGCCAGCATCTCATCCAGCCACTTGTCTCGCGAGATTTCCGCGTGCTCCTCCCGCTTGATCTTGAACCACTTGCTGCTAAAGACCTCATTCCGGGTCTTAGATCTCTTCCGGAAGCGGAGTTTCTGATTGCCGCTGGGGTGTAAAAACCCAGTCGTCCAAGGCGTGCTGCGAAGTCCGTTGACCTCTTGGCCGATGATGATTACGGCCAACTTGACCGGCAGCTTGTATACAGCCATCTCGCCCAACGTTCCCCAGGCGTTGCGCTCACTAAACTGCCGCTCATCCGACCAATGGCTTGCCAGCACTACTCGTCGCAAGTGGGAGCCATCTGGCGCTAGATATGCACTCGATTCCCAGCCGTCCACGGGATCGGGTTTAACCCATGCGGGATCGTCCTTCTTTCGCAGGACGCTGGCTATGATGTCGGAGAGGCAGGCATGGTGTAGGACGCAGGGGTAGGGGTTAGGGTGGCGCTCTTCCACTAAACCTCTATCTTCGGCCAGTTGCATGACGGTATCGCCCGCATATTCCCCCCAATCACGCTCGTCGGATGCTGGAGCCTCTAAGACGGTCCTAATGGCCTCTGCCACCATTTCGGAGGAGGAAAGGCGTAGGAGCCTCCAGGACGACTGCCAATAGCCGGATCGGCTACAGCGTTCAAGCGCGGTTAACTGGGCTGCTGTGGAAAGTTTAGACATGCGAATCTCCCGTGCAACCGTTTCGCCGCTACGGTACGGGTTGGCCGAGTCTGCTCATGGCATCCCGCCTGTTTTTGATCTGGCCTTGCTGCGATGAGTTGGCCACCAGGATACGGGCTACGTTCGCTGGACCCAGGAAGCTGCGGGCCGCTGGAGAAAGTTGGACGGGCTTGCCAGTCTTTGCTGTCTTCTCCGCTGCTTCGGTGACTCCCTGAATGATCTTAACTTTGTCGGCTCCGGGAATCTTGTTGATGACTTCCATCTCTTCCGGAGGAGTCTGTGCCAGCCACTCAACTACACCCGGTTTCGTAAGAAGTCTGGAGGCTCCGTACTTGCCACCCTCATAAGCTGTCACAGACAACGGCAGCTCCAGACCATGCCCGCTGAATATGTCTACCAAGGTGCCGCCAATCCAGGAGGATGCCAAGATGCCAATGTCTCGCGCATTGAATGAGCCCCAGTTCTTCGCACGTTGGGCAATCGCATCTCTGGCTACTTTGGTGGCGTCCACCACAGGCGTTGCTGGAGTCTTGGGCCGTGGCGTTAGGTCAACATCCGCCTTCTCCGGCATCGGCTTCAGTGGTTCCTCTTTGAACTTCTCTGGCAAACCCTTCATCTCACCGTGAGACTTGACCAGATTCTCGGCATGGGTCGCGGCTTCGTGTCCTCCGTGCTCTGGGTACTTACGTAGAATGTCAAGAGCGCGAGCAGACTTCTTTCCCAGAAAAGGATCGCGAATAAACGCTGGATCGACTCCCTCTCGTGCCTGAGCTACCGGCGAACCTGATCCCGAAGGCCCTTGAGGTTCGTGGAAGTCTTCCTTGTACTGCCGCCAGAAATCGCGAGCACCTTTCCATTCCTTCGCAGCTCCCTTGGACTCGGCCATACCGCCCATCTCTTCTACTACGTCGTCGCGCAGCTTGTAGAGTCCGCGTTTGAGATCGCCATTCATCCCACGTCCCTTGCGCAAGCGTGCATCGAGACGGCTCTTGAGCGACTGGAGTTTGTCCCACGTCACAGGCTTGCCTTCTGTAACAGTTCCGCCACCGTAGCTCTCCGCAATACGATCCACTGTCGCTTTGTGCTCTGGACTCAGATCGTCGTAAGAACCCTGCATCTCCTGCCCCTGCATGACCTCTTCCCGGAGTCCTCCCATCTCCTCGCCCCCAGGCGCGAGCGAAGCGATAGCACGAAACTCTTTCACATTTTCGGGAATGCCCTGCAAGATGTCCTGCTCAATCGACTTGACAGAGGACACGAGATTCTCAGACGGAGCTTCTACGTCTCCGATCTTGGAGCGCACCTCGTTGAATTTCTGGTTTGCTGCCTTATGCACAGAATTTTCAACACTGTTGATCTTCTTGCCCAACTCTAGGCTGTGTGTATCCACGTGCGCAGACAGTTGGTTCCGTCGCGCTACCTTGGCCCGCTCCGCTGTGTTCTCAGCGTGAATCTGTTTGTTCGTCTCCTCAATCTTCCGAACCTTCTCTCCATGCTTGGCGTGAGCCTCCAGCGTCTTATCCAGATTCCCGCGTTTCACTTCTTCGCTCTTGGCCGCGTGCGTCTCTAGGTCTTTGCCATGCTTCTCGGCCGCCGTCGCTACTTCCTCTTTGAGACCAGTCTCGACGCCAGTCACCTTCCGCCCAAACCTCTGCGTCCGGCTCGTCTCGCGTAGCTGGCCTACACGATTCAACGGAGTAGTGGGCGGTTCCTCCGCGACCCCTGCGCCCTCACCAAGTCGAGCTTTCTCAGCGGCAGACTCCCTATATCCGCCGTTCATCATCTTCTCCGTCTCAGCAGCCTTGGCCTCATTCTGCATACGAATCTTGATCTTGTTTGCTTCCTCTGCCACTCCTGGCTTGAACTGACCACCGTTCTTGGCCATCGCCTCCCGCATGGCGAGAGTGTCAACATTGGCAGCAGGTTCCACAGCCTTTGGCGCGGTTTCCGCAGCCGTTTGGCGTAACTCTCCAACTTTACTCAGTTCGGCCTTCTTACCACCACCCCGCAGCAGACCATAGTTGGCGAGCGCAGCCGCTGCATCTCCTGCCGCCCCTTTGTAGTTCCCGGCAGCAAAATCCTCCCCACCGGTAGCGAGAGCCTGCCCGCCAACTGGTGCCAAGACGCCTTTCAGGAGGAGATCGGAACCAGCAGCAGTCGCCTTCCCGATATTCGCTCCTACAGGGCCACCTTCAGCGATATTCGCGCCAGCTTCTCCAGCTTCTTTCATCGAAGCCTTGCCCTGCTCGAACAGGTTCTTGAAATATGCGGGAATGGCCTTTACTGGTAGAGCCATCGGGCCAAGCAGTTTATCTGTGGTCGTTGGCTGGATCGCCATCAATTCTTCTTTGTTGGTAGGGATGCCCATGCCCTGGCCGAAGCGCTTGAGCGCTCCTGGCTGATCTGGCTTGGTCTCTGTCTGCGTGGGGAACTGCTTTTGCAGAACAGCTTCGATCTGCTCATTGCTCATGGTGTCTGGGAAGACACCGAAACCACCATTCGGAAGTTTGACACGCTTCGGCATTTATTCCAGCTTCCCGGTAGTTGGGTTGTAGGTTAGATCATCCTTTGGAGCCTCTGCTTTCTTAGCCTCTCCCGGACTCGAAACCAGTTTTCCAACTCTGGGATTGATCTTCCGCACAGCATCCACCAAGGGCTGTCCAGTCTCTTCCGTCTTGGCTGCCGCGTCTTTGATGATTCCACCCATGTTCTTCCGTTGCTCTGGCGTCAGCACGGTTCCGTTATAGCCGCTTTCAATCCTCTGCTCCGCGCCTGCGACTACGCCCCTCGATTCCAGAATCCAGCGTCGTTCCACGTCGGTAAAGCGGAATCCAGAAGAAGGCTTGACTGCCTCCACGAACGCGAGCGTCAAAGCGATATCCCCGGAAGCAGTTGGATTCTTGACGTACTCATCGGATCGGTCGGCCGTCGCTTGAATCTTGGTCAGAGGCAGGAGTTGTTTCTGCACAGCGAGATAATCCTTCAGATCGTCTTCCGACTCGCGCAGCGCCAGATTCGCTTCCGAGATTGCCAGCCGTTTCTTGGCATAGGGATTCTTTGAACCGTAGGTCTCTTTGTTGAATGCCTGCTCATCCGCCGACGTTCCTTGCTCAAGGGTTTTCCCTTTATCCTTGAGCCAGCGTGCGAAACTCGATTGCGTCTGTGTCAGCTTCTGCTGGGCTGGACTGGGCTGCCACTCGGCAGGCATTGCCATGGTCCTCTGCTCGCCCGTAGGAGACACTTCCAGCCGTCCCCAGCCGCCATTCGGCAACTTGAACGGACTGCCATTCGGCTTCCACTTTTCCTCAGCTTTTCCACCCGTCACCAGACGCTCAACATCCGCATCCGACAGATTTGGGAAGGCAGCCTTGAGATCCTGTTTCTTCTTGAGATAGCTGTTCTGATCGCCCTTCTCCGGTACCCCTGGAGCGGATGCTGCTAAACCCGTAAGCCTCTGCGGAGTGACTTCGTTGGACTGTGTAGCAGCCGCAGGCTTCATCCCAATATGCGAACGCACAAACCCGGCAAGATGTTGCAATGCCCCTGGATTCTTTTCCGGATGGTAGAGATCGCGCAGCGCTTCCTGATGTTTACCGAGAGCCCCCTGCAATTTGTCAAAGTCCTGCTGGTAGGTGGGAGAGTTCTTGTCCAGACCGGCAATCTGACCTTGCAGGTTTTGCACGCCAGTGAGAATCTGCTTGGAATTCTGCTCCAGCTCGTCCTTGGACAAAGCCGCTCGCGCATCCTTGTGTTTCTGAATGCGATTGACAACAGCGTCGTTGCCAGCAGCTCCCGCAAACCCTTGTACGAGATTTTCTAGAAATGGCATGACTCCCTTTTAAGAATACGGTGAACTCTCGCTGCCGCTTGTGTCACCACCGCCATCGGCCCCGCCACTAAAATGCTTCTTCAATTTCTTCGCCGCAGCAAAGCCTTCTCCTCCGGGAATAAACGCTTCGGCTAGTGAGGTGATGCTTTTGAAGATATCGTTGGTCTTGGACATACTCTCTTGGTGCAGCGTCGTAGCCTCACCGAACGCTTCTCCGTGTGCCGAGGCTCCCTGAGAAAGCAATCCAGACCCTTGCCCTCCCAGCGCTCCTGCCGCGTGCGTTGCCAGCGCCGAGTACATCTCACTCACTTCCGAACTCATCTTGTCGCCAATCATCTGATTCCCAGCGTTCGTTCCGCCACCACGGTTGCCAAACTCGCTAGAGGTTTTCTTTGACTCCTGCGCACGCTTATTGATCCCACTGATCTCTGGCCCAAGCACCTTCGAAATCTGCCCCGGATCACCGGACAAAATCCCCTTCCAGAAATTGTCGGACGCGAGAATGTCTCCCTCGCCCTGCGATGTGGCAAAGTCTCCAATACCCTTGATCGCACCGAACTCGCCTTTCTGGTTCTTGTCCGGGGACATCCCGATGCCGAAGAATCCAGCAGTCCCAGCTAACATGAACCGCCAAAATAACCGAAAAATCAGTTTGTGCAGCATGTCTGGGCCTCTTTATAATTTCAGGTGAGCTGCACGTCTTTCAAGGAGACGCACATGAATCCGTCGAAGCGGAAAGCCCACCCTTCTGCTGATAATACTCGTCGCATTCCCCTAACCCAAGGTCAATCTACCCAAGTTAACGTTAACAACTATAAGCGTTTTGCCAAATGGAAGTGGTATGCGCAATGGAATCCCAAAACCAGAAGCTTCTATGCCGCGAGAACTGCTCCAACGGTGGACGGAAAGTGTCCGGGCACGATCTGGATGCACAGGGAAGTCCTTGGCTTGAAGCGCGGCGATAAAAGGCAAGCCGATCATATCAACAGTGGGGACACGCTGGATAATCGGCGTTCTAATCTTCGAATATCTAATGGATTTGAGAACCAGCACAACCGGAGGAAACTCAGCATTGGACAGTCTGCCTTCAAAGGTGTCACCCGTGCCCACAAAAAGTGGAAGGCTGAGATAAAACATAACGGAAAGTGGTACTACCTTGGCGTCCACGAGACTCAAGCACTGGCTCATGTAGCGTATTGCAACGCGGCAGAGAGATTGAATGGTGAGTTTGCACATGGCTAGTGAACGATTGCCAAAAAGTCTGGATCGACTCCCGTTCTGTAGAGGTTTCCAACCGCAAGCCCACCTGTGATGGCAGCCGCGTTATTTGCAAACACTGGAATACCCGTGATCTTCACATTCGAAGCAAGCGTTGGAGCACTGGCCAAGACGGCAGCCCCGGTACCAGTGACTCCGTTCGAGAGATCAGCGGCCGCGAGCACTGCACTGATGAAAGCAGTCCCGTTGCCACGCAGGACATTGCCAGCGGTCGCGACATCACTGAGATCCGCCGCCGCAGGCTGAGTCTGGGTAAAAAGCCCGGTTGTCGAATCGTAGCTATTCAGCCACTTGTGTACTGCGTTCGCTAAAGAAATCGGGAAGAGTGGCAAGGTAGTGGTGAACCAGTTGATTCCGTCGTAGAACACCAACGCCAATCCACCAGAAGCAATCGGTATCGACACCACTCCGTTCACGGTAGCCGTCGCTGGAGTCAATGTCGCTATGCTGGGCCCAAGGTTCTCAATCACGGCGTAGTAAGGCGTTACAACCAAGCTGTTATCGAGCGAGACTGCCACTGGCGCAGCGTTGCCCACAACCACCAAGGCTCCGAAGTCTGTACCCCTGAGCGCGTAGAACGTTCCAGCCTGCTGATTGACCGTCCCAATTGAGTTTGGAATGCTAGGGCTTGGCGCGGACGCAACCTGGGCAATTGGAGCGGCTACTACCGCAGGAGCAGCCGCACTTGTTCCGAGATTGGGTGTGATGGCTACAACTGCATCGTTAAGATCTTTTGCTGAGTTATGAAGCCAGCGCAAGGCTGCCCGCACGTCAGGATGAACTTCTTCCGAAAGATGGAATGGGAGGCGAAACGAAGTGGGTAGATTAGCCACTTAGACCGTTGCCCCCATGTTGCTTTTTCCTCCGAACGGTTTTAACGGAGTGTACGGACCCTGCGAGCCCCAGTCTTTCGTTTTCATCTCGATGTCCTGCTCGAACAAACGGAACACGGCGGAGGAGAAAATGCGGAGCCCAATCAGTTTGAACTTGTTGGGAGGCAGTGTGACTTTTGTCTTGGCCTGTAAGCCTCCAGAGTTGGGAATCGTTATGGTGATCGTCGGCCAAGCATCAAATTTCAGAACAAGCGTCAAATCTGCGGTCGAGATATGCGCGATATTCATTTCGCGAACATGCCCATAGCCAGTGAGTGCAAGGCTAGTCATCTCTGTTTCCCAGTTCAAACAGGAAGGCGGGAAAGGCTGGAACACCAGCTTGCTTTGGAACACCTGCCACGCTACTCCGTCCGAAGAGATCACGCGGCAACTGTGCGCGATGAACGGTGTCACGCAGCTAAAAGATCGAGTGACCTGCTTGTTGAACGTAAACGGGCACTCGTTCAATGCATGCAAAGCGAGTGTATCCGAGTCTTGCAGGAAGAACGTCTTAGCGAGATTGAAACTGTTGGCTTCGATGGTCACGCCCTGAATGAACTTGTCGCCAAAGTACCCACCCTCGTCCCAGTCACTCGCCCGGTCGTAGATCGTCTCCGGTTGCTCCAGCAGTGTCGGTTGCCAGACATAGAGCACCGTCCTGCGGAGGCTGGTGGGAATTGTGTTTCCGAAAGCGTAGGCGTAGTTCCAGCTTCCAAGATTGTCCGCAAAGCTGTGGTTGTCGTTCACTCCAATGGAAAGAGCTACTGTCCCCGCTGGCGCTGGAACCAGGGTCACGCCGTTATCAATTCGAACGGTCAGCAGGACTACGCCAGAGACATCAATAAATGCACCACAGCACTCTCCTTGTGAGCCTGTCGAGAATCCTCCCGGCAGACGGTCGCTCGGCCAAGGATGAACGCCGCCAGTCGTCCCTACGCCCTGTCCTAAACCATTCGTGAGCGGATAGGGAGGAACTGGCCCAGTGGAAGACGTACCGCTGCGGTAGGAGAGCGTGATGACTTGGCCCGGAGTACAAGGAATCTGAATCCCTGGAGTACCTGGAACGGTAACGTAGTAGGGGTTCCCTCCATCCAGCGGATTCCACGGCATGGCCGTGCCGGGAATCGTAATTTGCGTCGAGCCTGCACTGCCTCCCGTAGCCCATTTGAAGATCGTTCCAAAGTCACGAGAGTAAACACCGTCGCCTTGAAACAAGTCGAGAACGATCTCGTTTCTCCCCTCCGTGATGCTTTCGGCAACAGAAATGTTGGCGTCTGCAATCTGACTCTTATACAGCGAGGTTGCGGGAATGATGGTCAAACCAAGATCGGCAATCAGCATCTATCCCCCTAGAGGCCCTGCCTCGATGAAACAGTCCCCCCAGCGCTTCTGTGCCCTGCCGTCGCCTGCATTCATGCACGGCATGAGCAGCACGCTTGTCGCTGTCTCCGCGCCAGAGTCCACCAACGGCCGGATACTCCCATCCGTACAGCCCAGCAGAACTCCGTTGACCCCAGCACCTTCCTCCAGCACGTGAACCAAAGGCGGGAACTGGTACACATCCACCGACCACCCTCCGGTCGCAATCTCCATCACCAGGGTACGTTGCACGTTGGTTGTATCGAGGTAGTCGTAGTAGAGAAACCCGTTTGCCACATTGAGACGCTGGGCGAGCGGTTTAGTATCGTCGGGCGGGTAGACAACAAACGGTCCAATGCCGACAGCATGCGGCACGAAGCCCTCGTGAGGGAAGAGATTGTAGATATCTGCATCGGTGATTGATTTCGATCCTTGTCCCCCAGGGGAAGCATAAATCCCATCCTTGGCGCGGAAGTAAACATTCCCGCCGCCGTCCACGCAGATTGCATTCGGCAAATAGAGTCCTCGATTCGCAATCGACTCCTGAATCGTCCACGTGGAACCCACCGTCCCTTGCACTGTCGCAAGAGCGTTGAAGTAATTCGGGTAGATCAGGAAACCGCGCTCCGTGGACATGACGAGCCCGATTCCATTTGTGATGACACCGTTTTGCAGAACCTCACTGGGAGACGTGATGTCCTCTTGGTTTGTGTCCGGCGCGGAATCGGGATTGTTTCCCTTGCTCCAGTACAGCGTCCCTGGCCGCAACGGATCGCCAACCGCAAAGAAGAACGCGATATTGTCGGTTGGACCCCACATGTACGGCAGGGGTTGCGCGGCAAGAACCGGCTCCGCAATCTCGTAAGTAACGGTTGTACCATCTGCCAACGGCGTGATGACGCTGACACCACCGATGATCTCTGTGTTACTTGCCGTCAGAGAGGTAGGTGAGGTCGGCCGCTTGTCCAGCGTGTATGCCACTGTGCCAACGATGATGATTGTTCCAGCCAGCCAACGGACGTTAAACAAGTCGCCCGACACCCATGTCGCCACTCCCCCGGCAACTGTGACAGTTCCTTTGTGCGGCAGATCAATCGAAGGAAAGGGCTGATAATTGTCGAATTCCAGAAGCGGATTCGCGGCAACATCCGCATCGAGCAGCGTATCACTGAAAGCGGCACTCGTGTTTGGTCCAGTTCCAATGTAGGTAAAGCTGGTGAGCCCAGCATCGAGCCGGTAGAAGTCGATCTTGTCTACCTGCGGATCGGTTGAAGGCGTAGCCGAAACCTTGTTCGAGATTGTGGAAAGAGACTGAGCCGCTGATTCTGGAGACGGATTGGAAACTGCTCCTGTCGCAGATGACCTGTAAACGTAGCGGTACTGCGCGTTGGTGATTGCCGTCGTTGGTAGTGGAGCGATGTCCGCTCCGTTGACGTGAATCCACATCACACGGTTGGGGCTGGAGTGTTGTGAGTTTCCGTAGTTCCAATCCACTTCAATTGGATAGTTCCCAGGCTGCGAGAACGTCACCGAAATGCTCATCGTACCTTGGGAATATCCGTTGCCGTCGATGGTCGTGGTGCGAGGGATGAGAGGGTACCCGTTGACGATGGTCTTAGTCTGGCCAGAATTGCTGATGGTCGCTGCACCAGACGCTCCTGGCCATGTTGCTTTCCCCGTGCCTGAGTTCCCAATTCCAATCAGAATGTCGTTGACGTAGGTTGCCGTGAATGTATAGCTGCCCGCCGTGGGCACGTAGAGGGTGCCGAGGCTGGCAGAATTAAACACATACCCGGAACTGGATAGTGCTGGTGTGTAGAGAGGGAAAGAGCCTGATGGAACGCTGGCATAGTAAGCAACCGCAGTTTGTGTTCCAGCCGAGACAGTCGTTGAGAACGTGGTGTTCGTGGGCGCTGGCGCGGCAGCGACTGTGTACGTGACAGCGTTGATAATGACTTTCTGACCGGCAATGATATTCGAGAACTGATCGCCAGCCACCCAGGTGACGTTGACTCCCGACGTGTTCACAGAACCGATGTCGATGGTGTACTGAAGCCACTTCACAGGAATGGAATACGATCCTCCAGGAGAAACACCTTCGTCGAACGCAAACGAGTTCCCGCTGACAACTAGCGCGGCCGTAGCAATCGTTTCTGAAGGCCCACGTCCAGCTACATCCGTTGGATTCTTGAAGAAATCAGGTGTGCCATTGGTTGAACTGGAAGATCCATTCGCCGCATTCCAAACGTAAGTCTGTACCGGCCCGACCGTAGACAGTTGATCTGAAATGACCGTGCCTGTGACAGTCGGAGTGACTTGCGGCTCCATCACACCCATGGCATACCGAGTGTTGTCGGAGCGCACCTTGTCCATCTTGAAAGAATCGCCTACGTACATCCACGGCTGCACCGACGCGGCTGGGCGGAAAGGAACAAGTGAGATTGGATTTCCGCTCAATCCGCTGTCCACTTGCACGGAATTGGCGTACAGCCTTGTCCCAGCACCCTCCACCAAAATGAAGGCCGATCCGGACGCTAGATTCACACTCCCCGTGTCGGCTTCAAAAGTAAATGCAGGTAAACTTCCTCCGATAGTGTCAAAGATTAAGAGTGGCCCGTTAGCATTCGATCCGATCCCGGCTACCTGCCGGGTTACGCCGTTGTATTCAGGATGGTTCGTAATCCCCATGAACGTTACAAAGGAGCCGATCTGAATTGAGCCAACGCGGTCTATGTTCATTTCTAACGTAGTCAGCGTTCCAAATCCTCCGCTGATGCCGTTGGCGATGTAGGTAATTTGAACCGAAGCTCCAGTCGCATCGTTCAACCTGCGAATCGAGTGAACGGGGTAAGGCAGGGTTACAGTGGAGGAATCTTGCACGGCGCGTCCGGTGACTGCATCGCGGAGGTAGGCTCTCAAATTTGCGGCGTAAGGGAACTTACCCGGAGCCAGTTGATCCGGAGGTGAGACGGTGTTCATGCCGAGGAACTGCATCCTCGTTCCGTCTTTGTCTCTCTGGAAAGGCTGCTTGCTCATTTCGTCCGAATCTTCCAGTGCTTGAGTTCTAAAAATTCCATAAACGTCAGGTTCTTATCTACCGACTTGCGGTTCTTGTACGCCTCAATCGCGATGATCTCCGAAATGTACTGCTCGTCCGTTGTCTGCGTCACCGTGGTTGCGCCTTGTTTTGTCGTTGTCCTTCCCCTCGAATCACATCGGAAAACAGACCACACTTCGCGAGTCTGCTGTTGGTCTCTTGCGCGGCTTTGAAGAAACTTTGTTCCAGTGGTCTCGTGGCAGCGAATTCCTCACCACCCATCTTGAAGCTGGCAAGCACCTGAGCGTAGTTGAGAATTTCATCGAAGGTGTCGCGGCTCGCTTGTACAAAATCCGCATCGAGTACAGGTATGACAGCGTTGCCCACCACAATCATCGAAACCCCAATGCTCTGCGCACCAGTCGCCACTGGGCAGGGAGCGCAGAAGTCCATTCCGGCCGTGACTAGCCCCGGCCACGCGGTCGGGCTGATCTCCCATTCCGGTCCCCAAGCATCCATCTCGCGAACGGATGGTGTATCGCAAGGCACCCCGCCGATGGTGGCCGTCAGAAGCCAGTTGGCCTGCTTCATAATCTCCATACCCATCTCGTAGCGTTTTAGGCAGTAATCTGCTCTCTGGCGGTCCGTAGCCTCCGAGTCACGCCCTAGAAGCTCTGCCAGAGCCCCCCAGCGGGCCACCCAAGCCCAATCATCCGGCAGGTTCAACAGAGTGGCCGCTGGTGGCACCAGATTGGCTCCAGCTTGCAAGGAGATGACATCGTAGGCCCCAGGGACGGTTGGGGCTGTGTCCACGTCAAAAGCCAGGGGAGGCCCGGTAATCACGCTCCACGCGGAGGGGGTTCGTGGAGTTTGAAGGTGGCCTGTCTCAAAGGCATCGAAAGCCAGGGTATCTTCTCGTGACAATGTAACGGGACTCCCCGAGTCGGGTTTCCAGCGTGCTCGCCGTGGTTCTAGGGTGGAATCGGCAAAGACGGTACGCCGGACGTTCGGAGTGGAGCTGAGTGGAGGCAACTGGGCTAGGTTGCAGCCTGACGCTTGGATGACTTCATCCCTGGCCGTCTGGAGTGCCCCTTGGAGGTCGGCTAAGGAAAACTGCTGAGTCCCCGTCCACGCTCCACCACCAGTGGGAGGCTCCAAAAGCATGTACTGCATCTGCTGGTAAAGAACCGAGTCGGTGAGCGTCCGCAGGCGCGGGGACAGAGCCAGTGTCCCTAGGTTGTACCAAGTCGAGGCGGCCGTAGCGGTGTAGGCAAAATCAGCGTTGAAGACCTCCGTTAACGCATTCCAGACACGGAGAGCTTCACAAAGATAGAGTTTAAGTTCAGCGTCAGCCCAGAACACCATGCCAGGATCGGCTAGGCGCGCGGCCAGGGCTTGTCGCGCCTGTAGCCATGTGATCCATTTGTACTGATTTGCCATGTCACTGCGCTACGCCTTCGGTGGTGGCAGTTCTGCTGCCGCGTTGGCCTTGATTCGAGCCCAAGCGCTGTCAGCTTGCGCCAAGAACTGATCTCCTGTTTGCCCCTGGGAACTTTCCAGCAGCGTCTTGATGTAACCCACCACGGCTGGTTCCGCTGCTATGAGTAAGGCAAGCAGTCTAAGAGCATCGTCTACGTTCATGGTTTATTTCCCTCCAAAAGCGGCTATCGAATCCAAAACCGTGTTGACCGTAAGCAGCGCTGCCTGAATGGCCAAGCGCGTCTTGTCGTCCTTGATCCCGGTAATCTGGTTGTTGCTGAGGTCGGCTAACAGAGCAGTCAGCGTCTTAATCTCCGCCGTCGCGGTAGTCGCATCGTGCGCTTGATTAATTGCCACATCGAGACGCGCTCCCGCTTCCGCAATCAGAAAGAATTTCTGCTGGATTGCCGTGTGCTGGTCCGAAGTGACGAACCCAGTTCTGTACGCCTCAATTTCAACCTGCTGCGCTACCAGAACCGAAGCTGCAAGATCCTTCGCCAGCAATCCAACCTTGGCGTAGGAGTTTTGCTGACAAGCATACCCAGATAGCAGGATTGCCAATGCCCAGACTCCCGCCACTTGTACAATCCTTTTTCTCTTCATGGTCCAACCTCTTTCTTCAAAACTGATTGCTGAACTTGATGCCCTTCAACTCACCCGTCAGTTCCCGGATTCTCTCGGACAAGACTTTGGAGAGCGACATCTGCGCTTCGTCAATCCTGGCTTTCACGAGTTCCTGCTTGATGTACGGACGCAACTCATCTACAAGATCGCCCCCGTCTGGTAAACGCCCGTGGTTCTGCGATAATCTTTGCACGAGTCGATCCACAACCAACGCCAACCGTTCTGCTGCCTCGTCGGACTCTGACTTCACTACTCGTGACATTCAATTTATTCCCGCCGTTTCAGTAGAAATCTTGTCAATATCCGCCCCAACATCTTTTCCGTCTGTACCAGCATTCTGCAATCCTGATCCAGCGGTGACGTGATAATTTCCACCGACACCACCACTGTAGGAACTATAAATCGTTGGAGCGCCGGGAAAAAGAGTGAAACCAGTACCCCATGAACCACTGGAAGTCGTCACCGCATTTGCGAGGGAAGTGAACGGAACAAAACACGCCGTGAAGATGCCAATTGGTGTGTGCGCAGGATTTAATTGTTGGCAGCCATCCCCGCCTGTAGTCACAGACATGGGAAACTGGCCAGTGTCGATGATGGAGTTGGTGAATGTGACTCGATTGAATTTACAGGTGCTTGGCCCACTCGATGTTCCAACCTGCCATGCTCCCTTGACGATCTTCACCAGAGAAATATGATTGAAAACAATGTCGTTGATGCCGGAAGGAGAATTACAGTTGAACGTTAACTCGATACCGTAAGAGCCTTGCGATTGAGCATCGGAAAACTGACCGTCTGCAACAATGTCGTGAATCGACACTCGCTCAAGGCCGATGGCTGGAGTGAATCCAAGGTCGTCAATTGCTCCGGCAAGCTGGAAAACCGCAGCCGTTCCCTTGATGACGCTGTAGCGGATGATCACATCGGAGACATAGCAGAGCGGGCAGTTGCCCGCTTGATTCTTGGGAGTAAGCAAGACAGCATAGCCCTGCTGGCTGAATCCTCCCCAGCCATTCTCGAAGACGTTGCCTTCCATAAAAACGCGAGCACCGTTCTTCAGTTCGAAGTTGTTGATCGTAACCCAGGACGGGGCAATGATGGTGCCACTGCCGCTAATTGTCCCGATGTTGGCATGAACCTTGGCATAGGTAAATGTATAGGGTCCAGAACCGCTTACAGTGACGCTGTAGCCTCCGTTGAAGGCTGTATTGCTCACACCAGCCACATTGATCAGATTCGCCCCTACGGTCACGTTAGTAGGCAAGGATGCGGCATGGGCTGTCACCACGTTACTGGTCAAGGTAATGTCGGTCAGCGCCACAGCCGTCCCGTTCACGAACTGTCCCGGAGCGCCACAGCCGTTCAGATCGATGGCGCACAGCGGATTCCAGTACAGGGGCTTGAAGAAGTGATTGCGCCTAATCTCCACATCAGAAGGCACGTAGTTGGCCCCACCTCCTCCAGAGAACAAATTCTCTCCCGACGCCTCCATGTAGTTGTTCACGAACTTGTAGACGCCTGGGCAGCCAGTGGTCCACGCTGGGACGGTAGAAACGCCCCTCTGGCAGAGAGTCACTGGGGAGGCTAAGGTTTGTGTACCAAGACCGAAGCCGATGCCCTGTGACTGGTTGCAAGGCGCAGCGTTCGAAGAGTGGCAATGGAAGTCCCAGAAGTAGTTGTTAATGAAAGCTACCCACTGACTCGTTTGCATTGCTGGTCCACGCCTTGTGTCGCCCAGCGGAGTGCCTGACCAAAGAACGCGGTCGAAGACGATGTGGTCAGCTCCTGTCAAATTTACGAGCTGCGTTGTCCCGCCAGGGAATGGCGCAGTTGTCGTGAATCGAATGCCGATGAAACGGACATGGTCCGCTGCGATGGCGAAATCGTTTGAACCGTCCATACTGATCGTTGGCACGAGGGCCGCAGCGCCACCGCCAGGACAGGAAAAGGCATTTCTTCCAGTAAGGGACGCGATGTTCGCCCAGCAAGGGCTAATCTGGGTTTGCTCGTCGGGGAGTTGCGCGTCGGGCGTAGAGGTTCTCACCGTGATCCAGTGAGCGTCATCGCAGTTTTTATGCGTCAAGGTAACGGCGTGGGTCGAACCGTAGTTCCAAACCCCAGAAGCGATCAGAGTAACCGTGTCACCACAACTCACGCCAGCACCGTTAATGACCGTGGCGATGTCACTGGCGCAAGGGAAGGACGAACATCCGCTGGTGATCGCCACCGTCTTCCCAGGAGAGGGAGTATTCGCCATCAACGTGTTGAAGCAGTGGTTGGGAGGAGCGGACGGGCCGTCCGCGGGAAGACCAATGCAGGAGTTGTCTGGAGCATCGTAGCGGTTAGTATCTGTGACCGAGCCACCGCCTGAGACCGGCGTCACCACTACGGGAGCCGAGGTTATACTTACCGTCCCGCCACCGACTGCGACTACGGTAATGGTGTACGTCGTGGTCGCTACCGGTGAGTCTACGAAGTTCCCACTCGCACCGCAAGAACTTGTGCAGTGCAGCTTGCTTACTCCATCTGAATTACGCACGATATCAATCGTGTTCTGATTTGTCGCTGTCCAAGAGACAACCGTGGTGCAAGATCCTCCACAGCTATTCAAATTGATGGACAGCGGAGAAGGGTTGACCGAGGCTGTCGGTACTGCTCCCACCACAATTGTGAACGGAACGCTCACACTTGCCGCAGCGTTCGTTGCCGTAAGCGTAAAGGTGGTGGTGATACTCAGTGCGGCTGTCGTGGCTGTGGCCGATCCGGGGCAGGGACTGCCACAGGAATATAGACCTCCACTGACAGTGATAGATCCGGCAGAAGAATCTTGCCCAGTGACGCTCCAACTGCACAAACTTGTCTGGCCGCTAGTGATCGGAGAAACGCAAGAGAAACTGACGATGACTGG
>Ga0193712_1000021_pt1 | contig 24999 bp, 20 predicted proteins | sample H3a1metaG_FD_143053 | JGI IMG/M metagenome (GOLD analysis project Ga0193712, IMG submission 143053) | Soil microbial communities from a riparian zone of the East river system, Colorado, United States - H3a1 | ecosystem: Environmental > Terrestrial > Soil > Riparian zone | place: USA: East River... | reverse complement strand
GGCCGGGCGGATCTATAACGGCCATCGCACAGACTTCCGATGGCTATCTCTGGATTGGGACAGATAAAGGCCTAGTTCGGTTTGACGGCTTGAATTTTCACCAGTTCGAGCTGGCCCATCCTGATCCAATCTGGATGGGCCCTGTACGAACACTCATGGTTGACGCAAGCGACAACCTCTGGATCTTGCTACAAAACACCCAAGTCTTTCGTTACCACAATGGAAACTTTGAGTTTATCCGCGGCTGGACTGAGAGCGGTACAACCGCAATGGCACGGGGGACGTCGGGTGCGGTTTTGCTCTCATCCTTAGCTGTGGGAACTCTCACATACAGTGACAACCGATTTCGAACCCTGTCGTCCGCAGCTCTTCCTACCGACGCTGCAAGAGTCGCGAACAGCGAAGCTCCTGCCCAGCGGGCAACTCCCTTCAGTTGGTTTGATCGTCTGGCGGCGCCCACCCCGGTCGTGATCTCCATGGCGCAAACTAACGACGGAAAGATTTGGCTTGGCACGGAGCGTCGAGGGCTCTTCTATCTCGAGGAAGGCCGCGTTTTGAGCGCCTTGAATGGGCTGGTTGATACGAAGATTAACTGCCTTCTTCCTCTTCAAAACTCAGAATTGTGGGTCGGAACGGCGAAGGGCGTGTTGCGCTGGAGTGGAACTAAACTTACTTTGGCCGGTGTACCGTCATCTCTTCTCAATCTGGACGTACTTTCCATTCTTCGCGGCCGGGATTCCAACATCTGGGTTGGCACGCGTCGCGGACTGTTTCGGTACAACGCGAATGGGGTCTCTTTGCTGAGTAGGACCGGACGGGTGGCTGCGCTCTTCGAAGATCGCGAGGGAAGCATCTGGATCGGTGGCACGCGCGGCCTCGAGCGACTGCGAGACAGCGCCTTCGTCACGTTCTCTCTTCCCAATTTGAAATCGCAGAATATGGGTCCATTGCACGTTGACTCCGGCGGCCGTACTTGGGTTGCGCCTATTCAGGGCGGTTTGCGATGGCTGAAGGGAGGAAAAACTGGGGTTGTCACTGCCGATGGAATTGCCAACGATGTCGTCTACTCCATTGCCGGCACTGGCAAAGATGATGTCTGGGTGGGACGACAACAGGGTGGACTCACCCATCTGCGCTACTCCGGCAATTCGTTTACAGCCAAGACCTACACGCAGGCAGACGGCCTCGCGCAAAACAGAGTGTACGCGGTCTATCGGAGTCGTGATGGTACCGTCTGGTCCGGGACCCTCAGTAGGGGTGTAAGCGAGCTAAAGAACGGTCATTTCACAAATTACACGACCACAGACGGGTTGGCGGCGAACACAATATCGTCGATCGCTGAGGACCATGACGGAACGATGTGGTTCGGGACCCCGAAGGGCATCAGTGCCATGTCGCAGAAGGGGTGGCGAACCTATGCCGGCAACGACGGATTACCCTCCGAGGATGTCAACTGCCTCCTGCAGGATGCAACGAGAATCCTGTGGATAGGAACGGCCGAAGGTCTCGCTTACCTCAGTGATGAGCATGTGCATGTACCGCGTGGAGTACCTGAGTCCCTGCAAGCACCGATATTCGGAATTGAAGCAGACAAGGACGGCTGGCTGTGGATCGCGACCTCAGATCATGTTTTGCGCGTTTCGCGCGACAAACTGCTGGGCGGTGTTGTGAAAGCAGTCGATGTTCGCGAGTATGACCAGGCCGATGGTCTCGAGAGCACTGAAGGAGTGAAGCGGAGCCGATCGGTGGTCTCGGACTCAGCGGGCAGGATCTGGTTTTCACTCAGCAGCGGCTTGTCGGTTATTAATCCATCCCAGATCACTGACAATTCAGTTTCCGCGCTGCCTCACATCGAGGCGATCACTGCCGACAACAACACCGCAAACCTCGCCGCCTCCGTTCAAATTCCTCCATCTCCCCGGCGAATCACGTTTGAGTACACGGGGCTGAGCCTCGCGGTGCCCGGGCGGATTCGCTTTCGATATTTTCTCGAAGGCTTCGACAGTAGCTGGAGCCAGCCGGTTGCAGCGCGAGAAGCCGTTTACACGAACCTTGAGCCCGGCTCCTATCGATTCCGGCTAGTCGCCAGCAACAGCGAGGGGCTGTGGAACGGGCCAGAAACTGCGATCACTTTGAACGTCGCCCCGGCTTACTATCAAACTTACTGGTTCCGATTGTCGTTCGTCGCCGTCTTTATTGCGCTGCTTTGGGCACTTTATCGATGGCGCATTCATCAGCTCAAGCGTCAGGAAAAGCGTCTGCGGGACGTTGTGGAAACGATTCCGGCGATGACTTTCACCACGTTGTCTGACGGCTCCTGCACATTTGTGAATAAGCGATGGACCGAATACACAGGGCTTTCGGTGGAGCAGAGTTCCGGGACAGGCTGGCAGAGTGCGGTCCAAGCCGAAGATCTTCCGCGCTATTCCGAGAACTGGCGTTTGTCCGTTGCGACCGGACAGCTTTTCGAAGACGAGGCGAGGTTTCGTCGCGCCGCTGACAGGGAATATCGCTGGTTTCTGGTGCGTGGTGTCCCATTTCGGGACCAGCATGGAAAGATTGTTAAATGGTACGGAACCCTCACGGACATTGAAGATCGTAAGCGTGCGGAACAAGAGCGCGAGAGATTGCGTCAGCTCGAGGACAATCTGGCACACATCAATCGAGTAACCATGTTGGGGGAAATGGCTGCGTCGCTGGCGCACGAAATCAAACAGCCCATCGCCGCCGCCATCACCAGCGCCAACAGCTGCGTCGAATGGCTGGCGCACGAACCGCCCAACCTAGATCGAGCCCGTGCGGCGGCAACCAAAATCGATAAGTATGGGAATCGTGCGGCGGAGATCATCGACCGTATCCGTTCGTTCTACAAGAAGTCTCCTCCACAACGCGAGTTGATCAACGTGAACGGCATCGTCCAGGAGATGCTCACGCTGCTGAAAGGTGAGGCGAATCGATACTCGGTTGCCATGCACACGGAACTTGCCTCAGAACTACCCACAATCATGGTAGACCGTGTGCAGCTGCAGCAGGTGTTCATGAACCTCATGCTCAACGCCATCGAAGCCATGACGGACTTAGGCGGAGAGCTGATGGTGAAGTCGGAACTGCAGGACGATCAACTCCAGTTCTCGGTCAGTGATACGGGCGTGGGGTTGCCAATGGAGAAGATGGATCAGATCTTTTCTGCTTTCTTCACTACCAAGACCGAAGGGAGCGGGATGGGGTTGGCGATCAGCCGTTCCATTGTGGAATCACATGGCGGGCAGTTGTGGGCAAGCGCCAACAGTGGAGGGGGCGCAACTTTTCATTTCACCCTACCGATCCAGGTCACGGAGCCATCGCCCTTGGTTGCCTGAGACCCTTGCTTCGTTTCGTGACATTCGGATCTGAACAGCAGAGGGTCAGAACAAAGGCGATGGGGTAATCCATCTAGCTTTCGGCAGGCTGTGACTCGAGTGTTTGCGTAAGCACTCAGTTCCCTTCCGCTGTTTTCTGGGCTTGCAGATTCTCGATCGTGCCGAGGTCGAGCTCATGAACAAGTAGATTGGTCTCCTTCAGAGCATACTCCAGCGCATGAAGCTTGATCCCGGGTTCCACCGACAGATCGCGGACTCTGGCTGAAGTGTGTGCGCCTGACCAACATACCTGTTCGCGAAGTCGTCTCTGTTTTGAAGTTTCGAATGACCGCAAGAAACACAGTCTGCGGATAATTGAAGGGTCTTCTCCCACCTGATTCTGCAGCGATCTGGTTGATTGCCAAGCACCTGCGCGCATTTACCAACAATTTATGAACCCATTATTCGAACTTTATGACTTTTCGTATCCAATGGAGTGGCTGAGTGATTCCGGGCAATTCCTCAGACGGCAAGACTCGGGATCGGAGGCTGAAATGTTCGTGACCACAGCAATCACGTTGATGTGCACTGTAGGGGTCTCGTTCTATCTGCGGTTCCTTGTTGAGGTGTGCCAAGAGTGCAGACCTCTTCGAAGCGGTTACTGGGCCCGTATCCGATTCAGCCATGTCGAAGAGGAGATCGCTGGTCGGCAGGAGCGACAACAACCAGTGGCCTGAGAACGTCTTGAATTCGGACTGCCCCTCGAACCCAAGGGGCGGAAAACACGATTGATTGGTTGAGAAAGGAAATTCGATGTCGATCGAGGATGTATCCGCAGAGAAATTGGCAGAACTTTTCCACCACTACCATCACGCTCTTGGGTCCCATCACAACGGAACCACCGAAGTTGATGCTGAAGGATGGGAACAAATGCCGCAGCAGGAGAGAAGTCGCCTGGTGGCTGCCGCCCGTTTGACTTTGCTGGAATTGACGTCGACGGTCGCGAAGGAAGAACAGGGAAGGCGATATTTCGCGAAGCCGGGGGAGGCCGAGTGGGGTTGCTGAAATTGGAATTCGCAACAATCTGGGACGACGCGCGAGAACTTCCAATGCACAAGGGCTGGAGTTTGCGGCCTCGATTTGCCAGAACGAATGACAGAGCGCCGGCGCGAGACAAAGTGAAGGAGAGCTTTTGCTTGACGGGTAGAGTGCAACTCGGGGATTTCAAGATCGACCTCGACCACCGGACCGTGTCTTTGCGCGATCAGGAGTTGCGGCTGACTTCTGAAGAATTCGATCTTCTCCTGTTCCTGGCTAGCCATCCCCGAAGCCTGGTGACACCACAAACCGCGATGGCGACCAGGTCGACTGCAAATCAACGGTCACCGAAGTTCCTACGAGCCCTAATTTCTCTGCGCAAGAAACTGGATGCAGCAGGACCCGGCAACCACTACCTTCGCACTGAACCGTTAGTCATATACAGCTTCGATCCAGGTGCGCACTCCTGCACTTAAGGAAGGCACAACGTCCTCAGTAGTGTCCACAACCTACGCAGCATCCCAATGAAGGGCAGGGGCGGCGTCAACTCACGGCGCGTTGCTGGTGTGTCCAGAAACGCTCGCGCAGAGTCCTCTTCAGCAGCTTGCCGGAACTGCTCTTGGGCAAATCCGTTTCTGAAAACTCGATGCGCTTTGGAAGTTTGTAATTCGCCAGGCTTCGCCGGCAGAAAGCGATTAGGTCGTCAGCGGTAAGAGTTTCGCCTGCCTTCAGAACTACGCAAGCCATCACCAGTTCGCCCCATTGCGGATCGGGCACGCCGAAAACGGCTACTTCACGAACGGCGGGATGTCCGTAGATTACTGCTTCCACCTCTCCCGAATAAACGTTCTCACCGCCGGTGACAATCATGTCCTTCAGCCGGTCCAGGATGTAAAAATATCCAACAGCGTCTTGACGGCCGATATCTCCCGTACGAAAGTATCCATCTCGAAATGCCCTTGCCGTTTCTTCCGGGTTGTTCCAATAGCCCCGCATGACATTGGCGCCTCGTGCGATCAGTTCGCCTGCCTGCCCCGGCTCGACTTGTTTCCCCGACATGTCTGTCACCTGAAGCTCCACACCGGGACAGGGCCGTCCGCACGATATCAGCTTGTCTTCAGTGTGCTCCTGGTCCTGCAAGCCCGTAAGAAAACCTGTTTCGCTCAACCCATACACTTGAATCAACTTGACCTCTGGCAGGATTTCCCGCGTCCGATGGACGAGTTCCGGCGCCATCGGTGAGCCACCATACGCCAGCACCTGCAGGCTGCTCAGATCATACTTTGCCGCGTCCAGAAATTGAGTGAGCAAATTGATCATCGTGGGCACGAGCACGGTGTGAGTCACATGCTCCCGTGCCACCGTCTCGCAGAAAGTCTGTGCGCTAAATTTCGGAATTATGATTTGCCTGGCGCCAAATGCCGGGGCCGCGAACATGCTGGGAAAGTCCGCGATGTGGAAGATCGGAGCGGCGTGCAGGTAGGTCCCCCCTTCGGTGTAGCGCATCCAGTAGTTGAAGTTGTGAACGTCAGCAAGGATGTTCCCATGCGTCACCATGACGCCTTTGGGCTGCCCCGTCGTGCCGCTCGTGTAGATAAGGCCCAAAACGGCCTCGGGGTCGTAGAAGGTCTTCGAAACAGGGTCGCTGCTAATTGGAAGGAATTCCTCGTCGATCACCTGTTGCCAGCCCAACTGTACTCCAGGGACAGCGAGGGAGGAATGGCGCACGATCCCATGCGGACGCGCATCTTCGAGCACCCGGTCGATCTCTTTGGTCGACAGGCGGGCGTTCAGCGGAACGGCGATCACGCCCAGCATGCTGCAGGCATACATGAGTTCGATGTAGTCGGGCCCGTTAGGCAGCAATAGAGCAAGGCGGTCTCCCGGGCCAAAACCGCGGCTGGCGAGCGTTCCTGCGATGCCATGGACGCGAGTATGGAGTTCGCGAAAGGTCAAGAATCGGCCTTCACGAACAAGCGCAGCTCGATCGGGATAGAATCGGAATGCCCGGCCGAGAGAATGGACGTAGATCATCTTCTGTTCTCATTTCCTGCCCTCCGCGTCTCACCTGGGGGGAACAGGCCTAATCGGCCGCAGTGTTGGCTCCGGCGTGTGTGGCTTCTTCCGCTTTCGAGCGGGTCGTAAGCAATTCCAGGAGCATACTGTCACGCTCCCGTTCGAGCTCTGCGATCGAACGGCCATTCGCCTCCTTTAATACGCCGTTGACTATGGTTTGCTTCACCTCAGGACTGAACTCAGTGATCGTGCCGAGATCTTTCCACCACGTGGCGAGGGTCCCAATCTGGTGTTCCATGAAGTGTTGGATCCCGCCTTCGCCACCTGCGAGATGGAACAGCAGATTGGGACCCATGAGACCCCAACGTAATCCAGGTCCCCAGCACACGGCGGCGTCGGAATCAGCGACATCGAGAACACCCTGTTCGATGAGGTACACGACTTCACGATACAGGGCAGCCTGAAGTCGGTTCGCGACATGGCCAACCACTTCCTTACGCACGTGGATCGGCCTTTTGCCGATCGAGGTGTAGAAGGAGATGGCCCGCTCAACAGTTTCCGGTGACGTTTTCGCGCCGGCGACGACCTCGACCAGGGGAACCATGTGCGGAGGATTAAACGGGTGGCCAATCACACACCTTTCCGGATGCTTGCACGCCGATTGCATCACACTCATCGTCAGACCGGATGAACTCGAAGCGATGATGGAATCCTTCGGCGCTGCGGCATCCATGTCGACAAACAATTTGACCTTGAAGTCCTTGCGTTCAGGTCCGTTTTCCTGGACTAGATCCGCGTCGGCAAGCGCTTCCTTCAGATCGAGAGTAAACCGCAAATGATCGCGTGAGCCGTTGGGTGAAATTCCAAGCGCCGTCAAGTCCTTCCACGCCGCATCGATGTATCGCCGCAGATTCGCTTCGGCGTTTGGCCCCGGATCTGTGGCAACAACGTTAAGGCCACGGGCCAGGTATAGAGCAGCCCAACTCGCGCCAATGACTCCCGTCCCAACAATCGCCACATTTCGAATTTCTCGGCTCTTTGCCATCTGATCCTCCAATAAATTCAGTACAATTCAACCGCTTGTTTGCTCCGAGACTCTTACCGGGCTCGGACTGCCTCTTCCACGTTTTTGCCCGGTTGTGCACCCGGGATCACGCCGCTAGTACGCAGACCGTCGATTTCGTCATCTCCAAAACCGAGCTCTTTCAGGACCTCATCGTTATGCTCACCGATTCGCGGCGCGCGCCTAGCAGGTACTTTCGAAACACCATGCACCTGAATAGGACTATTGACGGTCCAGGTCAGTTTCCCGCCAGCTCCTTCGAGCGGAACAACGATGTCATTCGCTCGCAATTGCGGATCATTAACAACTTCCTGGGGCTCACGCACGGCGCCGAAGGGGACGTGAACGCCGTTGAAGACCTCGTACCAATGCGACATTGGCTGCGAACCAAAAATCTCATCGAGCATCGCCGTCAGTTGCGGCCGGTTCTGCGCCAGCTTGGCAGGATCCGAGAAGCGCGGATCCGTTAGGATATCCTCACGGCCCATTGCTTTCAGAACCGCGGGTACCTTGTCCGGAGTGGCTACAAGAACGAACCAGGTGCCATCGGAAGAGCGATATGTGTTCAAAGCTGCATTTGCGGGATTTGTTCGATCATGCAGCCCATAGAAACTCGCACCACACAGAGCGGCCTGGATAAAGACGCTGGCTGACCAGACACCCGCTGCGAGGAGCGAAGTTGTGACGTAGGATCCTTTGCCGGTGCGTTCGCGACGATAAAGCGCGGTCACAACCGCGCCATAAACGCAGACCGCAGTGGCGTTGTCACCGCTACCCGCCACTGGCCAGGTCGGCGGCTCTCCAGCATCGCGCATCATGTATAACAAGCCGCTTCGCGCCCAGAAGGCCGTGAGATCGAATCCCGGAAGAGCAGCGTCCGGACCTTTCTCGCCGAAGCCGGTGAGATCGGCATAGATCAAACGCGGATTCCACAGCGCGACATCGTCATATTCGAGCTTCAATTTCTTGCGCGCAGGATGCGGTGTGTTGACGATGAACACGTCGGCCCACTTGGCTAACCGCTCGAGAACCTGCTGCGCGCTCGCAGCTTTCAGATTGATGGCAACACCACGCTTGTTTCGATTCGCCAGTTGGAAGGGATAAGGCTCTTCCGAATGCGGCTGGGGCGGGATCTTCTGCCCTATTCTCCACAGCTCTCCCTCAGGCGGTTCAACTTTGACAACCTCCGCGCCGAAATCGGACAAGATCGTTGCAGCGCTCGGACCAGCAATGAAGCTGGACAGATCCACAACCTTCAATCCGGAAAATATGTTGCCTTCTGTCATTTTCATCTCCTTCTTCACGGTCGCCTGTTACGGTAGCGAGTCATTTGAAACTTCGAAGTGGGGCCGAAGGCTCTACTTTCCCTGAAACTTCGGCGCGCGTTTCTCGAGGAACGCCGACGTACCTTCTTTCTTGTCGTCGGTCGAGGCGCAGACTGCGAAAAGCGAGGCTTCGATGAGGAGGCCTTCGGCCACGCTCGTCTCCAGCCCTTTGTTGACCGCCTCAAGCGCGTACTTCACGCTAAGGGGCGCATTGGCGATGATCTTCTTCAACACAGTTTCGGCACGCTCGATCACGTGCGTGTCCGGCACTAGTTCGTCCACCAGGCCAATGCGATAAGCCTCCGCTGCATCGATGATGTCGCCGGAGAGGATGAGCTTTAGTGCTCGGCCTCTTCCGACCAGACGAGGCATGCGCTGCGTGCCCCCATAGCCGGGCATGACTCCAAGCTTTACTTCCGGCTGGCCAAATTTCGCGCTCTCGGCAGCGATCCTGATACTGCAAGACATCGCTAGTTCGCATCCACCGCCCAAGGCAAAACCATTCACTGCGGCGATGACCGGCTTGCCAAGGTTCTCAATGAGGTCGGTCAACTCCTGCCCTCGACGAGTCTTTTCTTCTGCTTCTACAGCCGTGTTGTTGGCGATCTCCGCGATGTCGGCGCCTGCAGCAAATGCCTTCTCACCGACGCCCGTGAGGATGACTCCATGGACGGCTGAATCGTCACGCGCGTCCTCGAACGCTGTGCGTAGCTCGTTGATCGTGGCATTGTTCAACGCGTTCATGACTTTTGGCCGGTTCAGCGTCACATACGCAATAGGCCCCTTCTTGTCGTAGACGACGTTCTCGAGTTTCAGAGCAGAAGCTAGCGAGCTCATTCCCTTCTCCTTATTCGTTGCAGGATTTACAACCGGGTTATCTGGTGCGCCCTGAAATCTCGGCGTACGCGATGCCGGTCAGGTTGCCTTCCGCCGCAAGCAACGTCTTCCGGTTCGAGCCATCGAGACTCGCGCTGTAGATGGACCCCCCCAGATCGGTCAGAAACATGCGGCTGCCTTTCAGATCCAAGGCGATACCGATTCCTTCCATCAAATGGTCGAAAACAATCTCCGGTTCTCTCTTGCCATTTCCCTGAGCCGGATCCATGGGCGCCCGGTTCACCGTGTTGCCACGCGGTGGATCGCCGCGGTCCGTCCAGTAGATCGTTCGGTTGGCAAGGTCGAGTTCGAGGTCAATCGGTTCCGGCAGGCCCTCGTAAAGAAGTTCGATGTCTTTGCGATTGGTGGGGCTTTGGCCCTTGGGTATCTCGAGATTGGCGCGAAAGATACGTCCGTCGCCGGCATTGTCCGGGCCCTTCTGAGTCCAATAAAGTTTGCCAGCTTCGACGTCGAGCACGATGCCCACGCACCATTTCTTAATGTCTTTACCAGGACGCGAGTCGCCTTCGCTGGTATCGACAAGGGTTTCGATATTGGACCCATCCACGTTCGCGCGCATGACCCGCATCCCTTCACGATCGCACCAGTAAAGCTTCCGGTTCTTTTCATCGAGTTGCAGTTGCTTGGGAGTAAAGGTGTCACCCGGACGAACTATCTGGGTGACGTTGCTTCCGTCAAGATTTGAGCGCTCGATAGAGCCGTCATTGGTGCTGGGGCTGCCCATGTTGGTCCAGTAGACGTGACCCGCCCCGGCGTCCACGACGATGCCGTCTGGGAGTCGCCTTCCCTCGCTCACAATCACTTTGAGGTCGGAGCCGTCGGGGTTCGCAGAAAACACCTGGCCACTGCTCGCACTAAGAAAGAACAAGCGGGCCGTCGTGACTTCTGCTACTGGGCCTGCTACTGGTTTGCTGACTTTTGATTTAGAGGTCTTAAGAGGCATTGGTTTCCTTCGCTCCTTTTGTTACTACGGCTTGAGCTACACGGCGTTTGACAAGAACATCGCGAATTACTTCCATACCTCTATACGAAGGCGCTGATCCCGGTTACGGCTTTGCCAAGAATCAGGTTCTGCATCTGGAAGGTGCCTTCGTAGGAGTAGAGCGCTTCCGCATCGGCAAAGAAGCGGGCAACGTTGTAGTCTGCGGCGATGCCATTACCCCCCAAAAGCTCCCGCGCCCACGCGACCGTCTCGCGGCACTTGGCGGTGGTGAATGCCTTGGCCAGGGACGCCTGCGCGTCTGTCAGCTTGCCCTCGTCCTGCAATTGGCCCATGCGAACCAAGAGGCATTGCGATGCTGTAATGTTGGCAATCATCTTGGCGAGGAGGTCTTGCACCATCTGGAAGGAAGCGATGGGCTTTCCGAACTGAAGGCGTTCCTGACAATACTTGAGTGCATTCTCGTAGGCGCCCATGGCGCATCCAGTCGCCTCCCAGCCAACCATGAAGCGCGTCATCTTCAGAACGCGGGCGGTGTCCTTGAACGACTGATCCTGTTGCAAACGGTTCGCTTCCGGTATTCGGCAGTTTTCCATCGTGATCAGCCCGTTCTGGACCACTTTGAGGGCGATTTTGTTCTGGATCTTCTCTACTTTGAAGCCAGGCGTCGTCTTGTTTTCCACGATGAACGCTTTGACTTGGTTGTCCGCTACGTCGCGAGCCCAGATGATGGATATGTCGCAAAAGGTGGAGTTGCCGATCCATTTCTTCTGACCATTGAGGATCCACGTGTCGCCATCCCGCTTGGCAGTCGTCAACATTCCGCCTGAGGTTCCTGATCCGACTAGAGGTTCAGTCAGGCCGAAGCAGCCAATTTTCTCCCACCGAGCCATCGGCGGCAGCCATTTCTGCTTTTGTTCCTCTGAGCCGCCCAGGTAGATCGAGCCCATTGCCAGACCGTTGTGAACACCGAAGAATGTCGCAATCGACGAGTCGACGCGTGCCATCTCCATGGCTACCAGGCCAAACAGCTGTGCACTTCCCCCCCTGCAGCCGTAGCCCTGCATGCCGACGCCGCCAATGTTGAGTTTTTTCACCTCGGGCAGGATTTCGAATGGGAAAGCGTCATCGACCCAGTACTTGGTGATAATGGGTGCGATCTTTGTCTCCATGAAAGTGCGAACCTGTTTCACAACCGCCAAGTCTTCAGCGGGCAGTGTTTCGACGAGTTCGTAGAAGTCGCTATTGGGAGCCGGTAGCGGCGCAGGCTTTCTGTCGTTTGCTGGGCTTGCCATTAAAACCTCTCTTCTTATCTTGTTGTCTCGCTGCTCGCAACACTTCACTTGAAGCACGCGAGCCACCAAACGTATTCGGAAATACCTGCTGAAAAGAAGCGAGTTGCAGTCTGAAGGGAGGGGTTTGTCAACGGATCAGTGTCATCCATAGATCAGTGTCAACGACTGGTAACACTGAGCGGATCTACGTCCGCATGAAGAACCCAGGTTTCGGGAGGGCCGCGGTACCAAAAGCAGTAAAGCCAGGGTGTGATGCGCGACAATCGAGTTCGCGCTCGCACAGTATCTGATCTCGGTGTGGAGTAGGATGGACCTTCGCACAATCAATGTTGACAGTGCCAAGTCAAATGTTGCCCGTGACATTCGCAACGGGACTTTTGGATGCCGACACCAGCGTGACGTTCGTCCTGAGACACATGCACAAACACGCTGCTCAATCACAAGGAAGCTCGCGGTGTGTGGAACTCCCTCACCGTCGGCCAGGCGGTGAGGGTCAAGACTGCGAGAAGAGGCCGTCACATCCGCGAGGTTTCGAAGTACCAAGCCAACTCAATCGAGAGGGTTCATTGCCGGTATTATGCCGGCTTGCGGCTGGCGAAGAACGCCAGGAACGCTTGCTTCGCATCATCAGACCTCACTCGCTCCGCGAACACGTCGTTCTCAAGTTTCACTGCTTGCTCCAATTGTTCGCGTGAAGCGCGTTTCATTAGGCGCTTGGAAGCCTGCACCGCAGCGGCAGGCTTTGCAGCCAGAATGCGCGCAGTTTCAGTTGCTGTCGCTAGAAGGCTCTGATCAGGCACAACCTGTGTGACTAGTCCAAGCTCCGCCGCCCGCGAGGCATCAAATGGCACACCCAGCAGGATCAGCTCGGCTGCGCGGGCATATCCGAAACGCAATGGGAGCAGATAGCTGCTTCCAAATTCCGGCACGAGCGCCAAGTTCACGAAAGGCAGTTGGAACCTCGCGCTCTCCCCTGCGTACACGAAGTCACAGTGAGCCAACATAGTCGTTCCGCCCCCAATGGCTGCACCTTGCACGGCGGCGACCAGCGGCTTCTCGAAATTGATCAACGCGTGGATCAATTGCGCCTGGGGACTTTCGCCCTGCGCTGGCGGGTTCTTCATAAAGTCCTCGATATCATTGCCCGCACTAAACGAATTTCCCGCAGCATGCCAAAGCACGACGCGTATCTGCTCGTCTTTTGCCGCTCCGTCAAGTAATTCCGCCATCGTGATGTACATGCTCGAGGTCATTGCGTTCTTCTTTGCAGGGCGATTCAGTTGGATGCTCAGGATGTTTCCAGAGCGCTCCGCAACAATGTCACTCATCTCCGGTCTCCGGTACGTGAATTTACGTGCATCGTATCTTCCTCCAACAATTTCCCCCAGTCTGGGCCTTGCCCATATGCCAAGGATGGGTGCAGGCCGGAAGGTTGGTCTAATTCTGTTTCGAGCCTGTAGCGAACGAGTTGAGCTACAGTCACCATCGTGAAGCCATGCTCTGAGCAGAACCTAGCTAGATCGGAGCCGCGCGCCATGCTGCCATCGGAGTTCATGATTTCGCAGATCACTGCGGCGTGATGCAGCCCTGCCAATCGCGCGAGGTCAACCGACGCTTCTGTTTGGCCGCGTCTCTCGAGAACGCCATCGGGCCGGGAGCGTAGGGGAAACACATGACCGGGGCGCGCGAGGTCTTCAGGGCGAGTTCGGGGGTCGACCGCAGCCAAGATGGTTTGCGCACGATCGTAGGACGAGATTCCGGTTGTTACACCTCTTCCTCGTGCATCGATCGAGACGGTAAACGCTGTGCCAAGGTTCGCGGTGTTGTGGAGCACCATTGGTCCCAATTCCAACCGGTCAAGCCGCTCGCCCGTCATGGCGAGACAAATCAAACCCCGTGCGCAGGTAGCCATAAAATTGATCACTTCCGGAGTGACCATCTCTGCCGCGATCATGAGGTCACCTTCATTCTCACGATCCTCATCATCCGCAATGACGATCATGCTTCCTAATCGCAACTCCCTAAGCGACTTCTCGATCTCGGCGAACTTCACTGCTTGGGTAGAAGAGGAGCGCTCATCACCGCCGGACGCACGCGACACTTCGGACAAAACAAGTAGGTCCGCTGCGCTAGGCCGCTGACTAGACATAGGTTCTCCGATTCAGGCCAATTCCCTTCAATCGTTCACACGATCGTGAGCGAATGCCCCATCTTTATCTTCTTGGTACGCAAGTACGACAATGCATAAGGGCTTGGCGGTGCTTCGCAGGCAATCAGTTCGATGACTTCGACTCCACCCTTTGTCAGTGCTTCAACTTTTTGCGGGTTGTTTGTCATCAGGCGGACCTGCCGAACCTTAAGTTCGTGCAGGACAGCCACGGCCAGACTGAACTCGCGGCAGTCGGCGTCAAAACCCAGAGCTTCGTTCGCTTCGATCGTATCGAGACCCTGGTCCTGCAAGGCGTACGCTCTCAGCTTCGCCATCAGCCCGATGCCACGGCCCTCCTGGTGCAAGTAGATGACTAGACCGAATCCGTGTTCCGCAATGGTAGACATCGCGACTTCCAACTGGCCTCGGCAATCACAGCGCAGAGATCCAAGCACTTCGCCGGTAAGACACTGCGAATGAATGCGTAGTAAAGGTACTCCGTCTTGCAGCTCGCCAAGCGTCATCACCAAGGCAGTTTCATGTTCTCGTTTGGCCATGTTTGCTCGTTCAAAGCCGATCAGGTCGAAGACGCCAAAAACCGTAGGCAGCTGAGTGGAGACCACCCTACGGATGCCGCGATGTCGTGCGCTCTTATCCATGCTGTTTCAGTGAGCCGCAATCGCTCCTCTACATCTGTCAGTCAGTGCAATTTCATCTCCATCACCTTTGCAGCCAAACTGCTCTGCGAGCGTAAGCAAATATGACTGGGCTGATCGCCTCCGAAGTAAGGTTCCTCTCTTCCCGGTGACACAGTGTCACGCCTTTGACAGCGGCCGCCGTATCCGGCTGCAAATGTCAGTACTTCCCCATCAGCCGTTCCTGTCGCAGCACTCAGTCCACGTCCATTGCAGAGCCAGTCGGTGTGGCGACCGGGTTGCTTCCCCATACCTCAGGGAGACAAGTTATGACCAGCATCGACACGGCAGGTTCTCAAACTTCTGAATCCGAGATCTCAGCGACACTTGTTTCGCTACGAGAGTGTTTTGAGGCCGTACGCCGCGGTGAAATTCAGCGTGTGCGCGGACGCCTCGGCAGTTTGAGTCCAGACCAAAAGAACGCTATCGATTCGCTCAGTCATGCCCTCATCGAAAGGGTGCTGCAAGCGCCAATAGCCATGCTAAAGAACGCGAGCGCATGCAATCAGGCTGTCTTTGTTCTCGAGACGGTGCGCAGAATCTTCAATTTGCGCGGGTAAAGAATTAAGAGCCCTCCCGAAAAATTCTCAGAAAAAAGGTTATTCGGGTGTGCGGCCAATGGCATTGAGGAGCTCGTCGTTGGCCTGCAAGAAATCTAGCTGTGACTGCAGTAGAAGCGCCTTAGCATCATACTGTTGGGCAGTTGCGTTAGTCGCCTGCGAATTCAGCGCGGCCCCTTGCAACAGTTTCTGCTGCATTACGCGGTTAGACTCGGAGCGCAGAGCCACGACTTCTTCGGAGACCTTCAACATCTGCTGCGTCCGGTCAAGCTTGTTGTAAGAAGTTTCGACTGCAAGTTCGACCTCATCCGTCAGCTTCGCGAGGTTCTCTTTCGCCTGAGACAGCTGCGCTTCACGTTCACGCAACGAGGCCTTCTTACGCCCGGAGTCGAATACGTCAAAGCCGAAGTGAATACCGAAAGTGCCAAAGTTACGCGCCAGGAACGGGACGTTGTTCTGGTAGCTGTAGCGGGCAAAAGCCTCGACATCGGGGACCCACATATCTGTCTTGGCGAAACGGACTGCGGCTTCAGCTTTTTCCATTTCGGCACGAGCAGCACGAATTTCCGGATGTGAGGTGATAGCCGCCGCAACACACTCCTCGCGCGGGCAGGTCTCGTGAAGTTCGGCCATAGCAGAATCAAGGTCCAGGCGGGTGGTCAGCGGAAGACCGATCAGGTCATTGAGCTTGAGGTTGAGGTCAGACAATTGAAGATCCGTGGTCAGCAGTTCCTGCTTGGCCTGCAGCAATTGCGCGCGGCTCTCGATCAAGTCTTGTTCGAGGGTGCTGCCGAACTTCACCTGCTCGACGCGCTCGCTCTGAAGATCTTCGGAGGCCTTCATTCTCGCCTCAGTGGCGCTACGATGCGCCTGAGCAATCAGGATCTTGTAGTACACCTGATGGACAGCGAGCGCTACGTCGTTTCCGGTAAGCTGTGCCTTCTCGCGCGAGGCTCTTACCTCGGCTTGGGCCACATCATTGGCCTGCCTAATCTTCAGCAGCGTGGTCAAGGGCTGGGTGATTTGGGTTCCGCTCGTAGTCAGGCTGCGCCCTCCCTGGTTAAGAATCCGGTTCACAGGAGGAATCGCTGTTCCATCCGCAAGGCCCAGGCTGCCAGGGTTGATCTGGACCAACTGTGTATCCGTCACATGCATGAAGCTGCTGTCATTCCGTATGGATGGAAAATATGAACTCTTCGCGACCTCCTTCGCTTGCCGTTTCTCCTCAAGCGCGTAGCCGGCAATGCGAATGTTGTGATTGTGCTTAAGCGCCAACTGAACGGCTTCCCGCAGTGTCATGTGGTGTGAAGGCGGCGTATTGCCTGTTTCCTCGGCCCTCGCAAGGCAAAACGAGAAGGCGATCGTTATTAGTAGGAAGAGTGCGGTATTTCGTTTCACTATTTCGACTCCTTCTCGGACGCTGGTATCCGCTGTTGCCTGCTCAGGTCGCCATAGTCCAGCGGCGATTGGCGCAGCAAAGCGACCAGGATCAATGCGCATGCGCAACTCCAGGCGATCAATAGGAACCCGTCGACAATGCTCAAGCTGTAGGCCTGTAGACGCAGTCGGCCCGCAATCAAACCGATGGCGCGCTCACCTGCGGCGGCCATGCCCGAGGATTTGGCATAGAGACCCGCCGACATGGCATGAATGCTCTGATAGGTGATCCAGTCGCCACCGCTGACGTGGAGCCCCAGGAGGTTCGAGTGCAGCTTTTCACGTTGCGCCAGAAAATGGCCCATGTAGATGGCGCCTGCGGTGCCGCCGAATATACGGATGGTGTGAAAGTAAGCCGAAAACGTCAGGACCCACTCAGGTTTGGCCAAAGCACCGGCGAAGATTGCTTGCAGCACAATGCAGCCGACAAGTCCGATGAAAGCAAACGCCTGCCCGACGCCGGTGAGCAACTCGGTGCGGTAGAAGTTCTCGGCCGCCCATATGCTGCTGTACTGAGAATTCAACCAGGCAGCAAAGGCAGAACAGGCAAGGCCGATGGCAAGGAGAAGACGGGGATCAAATTTGCGCAGCAACAGAAGCGCACCCGTGAACGCGAGGGGAATCAGTGGGACAGCGCTCCAGACGATCGCACGTCCGATCTGGTCGGGTTCGAACCCGCGGATGGCCAGCGCCTGCGGGACCAGAATGATGGTCGTGCAAAGGGTGAAGCGGAACCAGAAGAGCAGGCTTCCCAGCAGGATGGTGTTCCACTTCAGCAGATATGGCAGCGCCACCAGAGGATTGGGACCGCGTAGCCTCCGAGCCAGCGCGCACAGCAGGAAGAACGTCCCGGCCGCGAACAATGCATTGAATACTCCGGAGCGCCACCAGTCGAGTCTTTCACCTTGTTCGCAGGCGGCCAGCAACATGCCGAGACCCGCGCTGGCATACAAAACTCCTGCGAAACTCGGCGCTTTGCCGGATTTCTTCGCTGAGCTGGCCTTAGGTATCCCGTAAAAGATACAAATCATCATCACGGGCGTGATGAGCGCCGAATTCCAAAACATCCAATTCGAAGAAAGATGGTCTCTGTACCAGCCGTAGAGCGAAGGCGCGATGTTGACCGCACCGTCCACGAAAGTTGCGTACAAGGCAAGTGTGAAAGGAAGGTATCGAAGCGGAATGTTGCGAAGTGCGAACGTGAGCGTGAGCGGATAAAACGTACCGGAGGTCAGCCCGCCCAGGAGTGCGATTGCAATCACCAGGCTGTAACTGTGCACCAAGGGCAGAAAGATGAACAGTACGGTGAAGAGCGCGGCGGCTGTGAGCAAGATGCGCCGCGGTCCCATCAGCCCGCCGGGATACACGGTGAACGGCCCGATAAACATCAGGCCGACATCGAAGGCAGTGCCAATCCATGCGCTCTCGTCATACCCAAATCCCTGGAGGCCTCTGAAATCGGGCATGCCGAGGGAGATCATGCGGCTGGTAAGCGTGACAACTCCTGCGCCCGTAACTACGCCCAGAATCCCCAGCAGTGGCTTGGTCGAAACCTCCGCCGGTATCGCGGCGGCGGCCGTGCGCGCGATCTCTATCGGAGACGGGCGAACTGTGATGCTCGAAGCTGCCATATGTTCTAGCTCACTGTCTCGTGCGCACAGTTGCAACCGCCGAAATTCCGGGACGCAGTTTCGTCGCGAAGGTCGAATCCTCCAGCGCGATCTTGACCGAAATACGCTGCACGACCTTCGTGAAGTTGCCAGTGGCGTTGTCAGGAGGCAACAGAGCGAATTGTGATCCACTGGCTGGTGCGATCTCGACCACTTTGCCGCGAATGAGTTGCCCGGGATACTGATCAATGCGAAGTTCGGCAAGGTCGCCGACCTTCAGGTTGGTTAACTGGGTTTCGCGGAAGTTCGCCTGCACCCATTTTGTGAGAGCAACGAACGAGATCACCTGCGTGCCGGGAGAGACAAGTTGTCCGGGCCGGACTTGTCGTTCGCCCACGGTGCCGTCGCCCGGAGCGTAGATCTTGGTGTAACCAATGTTCACCGACGCTACAGCAAGGTTCGCCTGCTTCGCGCGCAAATCGGCCTGAAGTTGCATTTCCTGCGATTCGAGGACGGCTTTACTGCGGCGCTCGGCTTCGGCAGCGAGTTCACTACTACGCAGCATGGTTTGGGCCTGATTAAGATCGGCGTCGCGGCTAGCAAATTGGCCTGACAGGTTTCCTTCCCCGGCGACGGCGGCCTCGAGGCTCTGCTGCGTAGTCGAATGAGTCTGATAGAGACCTTCCTGGCGCCTACGCTCAGAGCGAGCGCGAATCAACTCAGCCTCGACAGCTCCCTTGCCCGCATCGGCTGCTGCAATCTGCGCCTTGGCCTGATCGACACCGGCCACAGCTTTAGCGATGCGCGCATCCTGCAACTGCCGCTGGCGAAGATTTTCCTCAATGCCAGCACGCGCAGCCGCGACCGCGGCGTTGGCTTGATCAACTTGGGCCCGATAGTCATCGTCCTGCAACTCGACGAGGAGATCACCCTTGTGTACCTGTTGGTAGTCAGCCACGTTCACAGAGCGCACGATGCCTGACACCTTGGTACTGAGCGGGGTAAGGTCGCCGCGAACGTAAGCATCATCTGTAACCTGTTCGACCTTGCCACCTTCCCACGCATTCCAGTTACGCGTGATGGTGATCAAAACGGCCAAAGCGAGAATCACCACGAGAATTGGGGTTGTATAGTTCTGCCATCTCGCACCTGTGCGAGGAACTGCTTGAGCTTCATCGACCTTGAGGGAAACCGATTTCGCAGCCGCCGCAGACCCGCTGGACACTGACGAAGTGGACATTAAGTTTGCTCCTTGAGTGTCAAGGGATCTGGAAGCGCGAGAGTTCGCATGACTCAGTTGGAGCAACTGCAGTTCCACTCACAACAACGGGCGCTACCGAATGGAAATCTCAGACTTCTGCTCGCAATCGCAACAAAATGTCTTCTTCTTTTGACAAAAACCGATGGTTCGCTGCATTTCCATGACGCGCCGTGCCACATGACACGTGACACTTGACACCGCGTGCCACTGGACTCTGCCCTGCAAGTCGGTCTTCTCCGAATTCCGGCTCAGCAGCGGTTAATGGACCGCAGGGACAATTCGACACCTGCTCCGGTTGAGGGATACACGATGCCGCTCGATTGGAATCGTGCATGCTGGGGAGTTGACGTTGTTGACACAATTGCGGGCGGCACTCGCGCCCAACTCTAGTTTCGCGGCAAGGAAGGAACCTGTGAACCAAAAGAACTTTCTCGTGATCACTCTGATGTTCGGCGCATTCGCAGCGACAAGTTCAGCATGGACGCAGAATTCGTCGTCGGCTAAGAAGAACGCGGCCAAAAGCTCGACCGCAGACAACGCCTCCCAAGCAAACCCAGACGACTTCATTGAACTTTTGCGCAAAGATGTAAGATCTCAGAAGAAACAAATCATCGCTGAGAATATGGACTTAAGCGATTCTGAGGCAGAGAAGTTTTGGCCGGTCTACGATCAATATGCTGCGGAGCTCACCGGAATCTACGACACGAAAATTGTGCTACTGAACGACTATTCCGAAAACTACAGGACCATGACGGGTGAGCAAGCTGAGAATTACATCCGCAAGCGCGCTGACGTTGAGGAGTCAATTATGCAGCTGAGATTGAAATACATGCCTGCGTTCCGCAAAGTGCTTTCCGGCCGAGAAACCGCATTGTTTTATCAACTCGACTGGCGGCTGGGTCTTGCGATCGACGTAGAACTGGTGCAAGTGCCGCTAATTAATCCATAATCAACAGCGATCTGAAGGCTTTTCGCACTGTTGAAGACTCCCGCATCGGAATCGCTCTGCGTTGCGGGACTCTCCCAGACTAGGGGCCAGGGATTTTGGTGACGGATTTGTCGGGACTGCTGGCCGATTGCGTGCTGCGACTCGTGCGACTCCTCGACACCCCGGCCACGATCCTAATTCTCTATCCAGCGATCATGCGCGAGATTTGCTACTGGATCCTGACAGGTCGTCATGCTGGAGAAATCAAGCGGCTGACGATGGCAAACACACACGAATCCAGAGTGAATGTTCTGCCGGGAGTTCATCACAGATGAGCTTGAGCTCAGGTCGCTTCCCTACGCTCGAACTGGCCTTGGCCGCTCTGCTCTTGGTCCCTGTCAGCGCCTTCGCGTGGGCAAGAGCGGGCAAGAGCGCTGGCACCTTCTCGCTCGATTTTCCGGTGGACACTGAGACCATCAGGCTTCCCGTCGTCGAGGGTAAGGATATCCGCTTTGCACGGATATCCAGCTCCCAAGGCCTCTCTCAAGTCAGGGTTTCGGATATCGTTCAGGACGACCAAGGCTTTATTTGGTTCGGAACATGGAACGGACTGAATCGCTATGACGGTTACACTTTCAAAATCTTCAAACATGATCCGGAACGCCAGGAAAGCCTCAGTGGGGTTTATATCTATTCGCTGTTTAAGGACCGCGCCGGCACGATTTGGGTCGGAACAGACCAGTCTCTCGACCGCTTTGAGCCGCTTACGGAAACATTCAGTCACTATCATTTCGATGTCCCGGATTTAAGTGGCTTACCGGCGACCGTCAACCAGGTCAGCCAGGACTCGGCGGGCATGTTATGGCTGTCCACTCGGAAAGGACTATTCCGACTGGATCCCGTCACGGGTAAGACCAAGCACTTTTACCACGACCCGGGAGACCCTTCCAGCCTCGGGGATAACGATATCAAATCCACCGGTGAGGACAGAGCAGGCCGGTTTTGGGTCGGCACCAGCCAGACACTCGACGAATTTGATAGGAACACTGGAAGAGTGAAGAGGCACCTCCATACAGGAGAGTCGGGTGTCGGGCTCTGGTTCCACGAAGACAGTTTCGGCGTGTTTTGGATCGTCTACGGCCCAGACGGCTCCATCGCCACGTTCGATCCCGAGACGAACAAACTGACTCGATACGGATTCGACTCACGAGGCTCCGAGAGCAACTTGAAAAACCCGGCCTACGCCCTGCTGGAGGACCACGAAGGCACCATGTGGTTCGGAACGGCGGTCCGTGGCTTGCTCAAGTTCGACCGCGAGCATCGGCGTTTCATCAGCTACCACAACCTCCCTGGTGATAGGGACAGTCTGGTCGACAACCGAGTCATAGCCCTATTCGAGGACCGCGAAAAGAACATTTGGGTCGGTATGCACGACGTGGAGCCACACTTTTTTGCTACCAGGCCACCGCCGTTTACAAAATTTACGAACCCCTCCGGCGGTCGCAACAGCATCAGTCCGGGTCTCGTTGGGGCCCTCTTTGAGGATCGGCAAGGGGTTTCGTGGGTCGGCGTCAATCGTTCGCTGTTGCAAATTAATCGAAAGACCGGCTTGTCCTCCAACTTTCAGCCAGTCGCCGGGTCTGAAGTGCTTTCAATCATCGAAGACGGACCAGACGTTCTTTGGATAGCAGGCACGAATCCGCTGTTGCGTTACAACCGGAAAACGGGAGAACTTCAACGCTACGTCCATGACCGCTCCGATCCCTCAACCTTGTGTAGCGGTGTCGTAGAGCGGTTGCTTATCGATCATCGGGGCACTTTGTGGGCCGCAACTTGGGATGGTCTCTGTCGTTTCGACCCGCTCACACAGCGGTTCACAACCTACAAACCAGACCCGAAAACCCGAGGCCTGAACTATTACGCCATCGCAGAAGACCCACAAGGACACTTGTGGCTTGGCGGCAATTTAGGGCTGCACCGATTCGATCCAACCACCGGTCAGTTCACAGTCTACAGCCACAAGTCCGACGACCCGCACAGTCTCAGCGACAACCGAGTAGTCGCCATCTATTTCGATCGGGCAGGCAGCATGTGGGTTGGCACTCAAAACGGGCTGGACAAATTTGACGCCAGCACAAGCACATTTGCCGTTTACAACGAGCGCGCTGGCATGGGGGGGAATGTTGTGAGCTGCATCCTCGAAGACCAGCGCTCTCTGCTTTGGATGAGCACGAATAAAGGGGTATCGAGCTTTGACCCGCGAACCCAGAAATTCAGCAACTACACTATGGCAGACGGTCTTCCTGGCCCAGACCTGACCGGGTGGGGCGCCTGTTTCAAGAGTGCCGCGGGTGAAATGTTTTTTGGAGGTTTCAGCGGAGTCACCGCATTCTTTCCCGACCAGGTGGTGGCCGACGCGGTCGTTGCGAACGCGTTTGTCCCGCCGATTGTCTTGACCGATTTCCGACTATTCGGAATGCCGGTCACCCTCGGCCCCAGCTCGCCCCTGAAGAAAGCAGTCAACTACACCGATACGATCACACTTTCCCATTCACACAATATTTTCTCCATAGGGTTTTCAGCATTGAGCTTTTTCAATCCTGCGACTAACCGCTATCGCTACATGTTGGAAGGATTGGAGCACAAGTGGAATGAGGTGGGAAGCGACCAGCGCCTCGCTAGTTACACGACGCTGCCGGCAGGTACCTACACGTTTCATGTGCAGGGTGCGAGCCGCCGCGGTCCATGGAGCGAACCCGGCGCACAACTGCGCATCCAGATCCTGCCGCCGTGGTGGAATACGTGGTGGTTCCGAGCGCTCTGGGCCGCTGCTTGCCTAGCACTGCTTTGGGGGCTTTATCGGTTGCGTATCCAGCAACTACGGCGTCAGGAAAAGAAGCTTCGGAATGTCATCGAAACCATGCCGACATTCGCCTGGACCGCTTTGCCCGATGGCTCCGTGGACTTCGTGAATCGCCACTGGCAGGAATACACGGGTTTGTCCACCGAGAAGACAGTCGGCTCAGGTTGGGAAGCGGCTGTTCACCCCGAAGACCTAAAACGCCATGCGGAGAAGTGGCGCGCCTCGCTGGCTAGCGGTGCGCCCTTCGAAAATGAGGTGCGGTACCGGCGGGCAGCGGATGGGCAATATCGTTGGTTCTTGGCTCGTGCCGTGCCGCTGCGGGATGCGCGAGGCAAGATCGTCAAGTTGTACGGTATCTCGACCGACATCGAGGATCGCAAGCGCGCTGAAGAAGAGCTTCGCCGAAGCCAGTTCTATATCGGTGAAGGGCAGCGCGTTGCCCACATGGGAAGTTGGGCCTTCAACGCTGGTGGATTCGAATACTGGTCTTCCGAGTTGTTCCGCATTTGCGGCCTTGATCCGCGTGGCGAGCCGCCGAACGTGGAAGAATATTTGGTTCTTGTACACCCGGAAGATCGCGCTTTCATGAAACAAGGCATCGCGAAGATGCTGGCGGACCATCTTGCTTTCGACTTTACAAAACGAATTGTGCGGCCAGACGGAGCGATTCGTCACATACGTTATGTGGGTGTTCCGGTCACGCAAGGGGGGGCTTTCGAGGGTTTCCTTGGGACAGGGATGGATGTTACTGAGCAAGAGCGACTAACGGAGGAACTGCGTCTGAGTGAGCGATATCTCAGCGAAGCGCAGAGCCTGGCCCATACGGGCAGTTGTGCCATTGATGGTACGAGTCGCGAGACCGTGTACTGGTCCGACGAAATGTTCCGACTTTTCGGCTTTGATCCACGACAGGGCTTACCGATGTTCGACCAATGGCTACAGCGAATACACCCGGAAGACCGCGATATGGTGAAGCTGGCGAGTGAAAGGACGTTCTTCACGAAAGTAACTTGCGACGTAGAGTTCAGAATCGTGAATCCCGATGGAACAGTCAAACACATTCATGGCATCGGCCATCCAGTCTTGAGTGCGACCGGAGAGCTTGTTCAAGTCTTCGGCACAATGGTCGATGTCACCGAGCGCAAGCGTGCCGAAGAGGCGCGCGACAGGCTGCGACAACTGGAGGCCGACCTGGCGCACATCAATCGTGTAAGCACATTGGGGGAAATGGCCGCGTCGCTGGCACACGAAATCAAGCAGCCAATCGCTGCAACCATCACCAGCGCCAACAGCTGCATCGAATGGCTCGCAAACGAACCGCCCAATCTGGATCGGGCCCGTGCGGCAGCAGGCCGAATCGATAAGTACGGGAATCGTGCGGCTGAAATCATTGACCGTATCCGTTCGTTCTACAAGAAGTCTCCTCCTCAACGTAACTTGGTTGACGTGAACGGAATTATCGAGGAAATACTCACGCTGCTGAAGTGTGAGGCTGATCAGTGTTCGGTTGCCATGCGCACCGAACTTGCCGCCGAGCCCCCCACAATCATGGCGGATCGGGTGCAGTTGCAGCAAGTGTTCATG